>MRWG01000066.1_pt1 | contig 209872 bp, 201 predicted proteins | sample 1013341 | NCBI WGS metagenome assembly MRWG01 (sample SAMN06117577, study PRJNA244670) | biofilm metagenome | biome: Water; feature: Cathode Biofilm; material: Biofilm; isolation source: microbial consortium enriched at the cathode of a solar microbial fuel cell | place: USA: District of Columbia... | reverse complement strand
CGCGCTTGCCAAGCCCGAGACCGACGATTACCAAAACCAAACCCGCAGACTCTCCTCATGAACGAGGGACCAGCGGGGGGCAGGTCACAGCCATTCCTACCTATCCCCGATTGTCTTCTGTTTGCTGCCGTTTCAGACCGCACTGCGTTTGCATAGGCTTCTTTATCTCCGACGATGAGTGAATTGTCACGGGCTGGAAATATGCACTGCAGCCTAAGCGGCCGGAAGTCCTACGACCGTCACGTCGGAACTTGCAGGACGTCGGACGGTCGCGATGTGGGTTCGGTACTGATCGCTGAGGGTGTCTGTCAGCACTGGCGATAGTCGTGCAGAAACCGCCGAGTTTTTGTGGTATACTTGGGCGTCTACTCAGTATTTCGATTACAACAGGAGGAATAGTGATGAAAATTCACGTAGCGCTTTTGGTGTCGTTGGTTCTGTCTGCGCCCAGCCTTCCGGTTTACTCACAGGAACACACAGACGAAGAGCGTGCAGAGTTTTATAAGCAGTGTCTTCTAGGCCCGGAAAACAACGATTTTTATGTAGCAAATTGCTGCGATCACTTGACCGTTGCCGCAGCAGAGTTGGTCTGCGCCTGCGCTTCCTCTTGTGCTGCTCCGAAGCGTAAAAAGGCTTATAAAGAATGTGTCTTTTGGAGAAACAAGGCAAACAAAAGGGATGCACAAGACGGCAACAAACTGCCGTCATGGACTACGGCTTGTTGCGATCATCTTACCGACGGTGACGCACAATCTCTAGGAGTGTGCCGTTACGGGTCAGGCTGAACACAAAGTGTTTGAACTTTTGATGATATGGCTTCCCGGGTCAGCGATCGATCATTACCGGGCTTTACTATGGACCAATTGCACCGCGTTTCGCCTTGGTTTCGGTCACTTGCCCCGGACGCCGGAATGATCGAATACAGACGTTACGGCGATGATGGGCACCTTCATGCTGCGACACCGGCTCTTAACCGTATCATTTTGACGCAGCGCGCCTGCGCTGCTCGAAGCCCAGTCGATAGCTGCGGCAGCCTCATTTCCACCATGGACCACATGGCCAAGGCGATGCGGGCGCACACCCCGGCCGTGCTTATGAACTGAATACACACTATCGCGGCAGCTGATCCAACAAATGCCCTAAAAAAAGAAGGCCCCGGCGGTCGCCGGGGCCCCTCTCTTTCTGCCTGTACGCAAGCTCTACTCCCGGGCATGCCGCACGGCCTCGGCAATCTTACCGCGCGCCAGGCGCTGCAGGACGGGCACCGAGGGGTTGAGCGCCCTGAAGGCATCAGGCACGGATTCGAGGGCGTGTTTGATCGCCTCATCAATCAGAACGTCCGTGGCAGCCTCCCTGCCATCTTCCAGTGCAGCCTTGATACCGCTCATCAGGGCGCGGTGCAGATCATCCTGCAGCGCCTTGCCAATCTGGACGCCAAAGTGCTTCCGCACAGTCAGAGCTGCAGCGCCAATCAGCGATGACAGGACCAGCGCCAGGGCTTGTATCAGCAACGGCGTCAGATCCGGCAGAATTCCGGTCAAGTTCATAAGTCAGTCCTTTCAGTTGGAGAAAGGCTCCGGCAGCTCAGCGAGCTACCAGAACCAGGAAGCGGCGAAACCAATGCGGCAGCCGCGAAACAGGTTCAGGCATCTGAGGCCGGGAGATTGGCGGCAGGGAGCACAGCGCCTTGTGCATAGCTACGCGCGTGTTAGGTCCGAACCGCCCGTCAGCTTCCAAGCCGGAAGCGCGCTGAAACGCCCGCACACCGCTGACCGGATAATCACCGGCGCTGACGGACGGCAGCACGCTTTCATCCCCGAGGGTTTCGACCTCAAGGATATTTCCGACCCGAACCGCCTGCCCGAGCACATCAGCCAGGCCGTTATCCTCGACGACCGGGAATCCCTGACCAACTACGTCAACCGGTTCAGCGATGGCCGATCAATCCTGATCGCGGACTATGACGCCGGGCTGATCCGTGCGCACCTGGACTGGCACAATGACAACAGCACCGACTTGCAGCGCCAGCACGCATCCCACACAGCAACGCTGAAACTGCGCAACAGCGAGGAATACGACCGCTGGAACAAGATGGAAGGCGAAATGCACTCGCAAGAGTCATTCGCCCTGTTCATCGAAGAGAACGTTGCGGATATCAGCGACCCGGATCATTTGGTGATGCTGGAAATCTGCCGCGACCTCGAAGCCACTCAGGACGTTTCTTTCAAGAGCGGCATCCGGCTGGAAAACGGCGACCGCACCTTTGTCTACGAGGATGAAACCAAGGTCAAAGGCGACATGACCGTACCCACGGAAATCGGCCTCTGCATCCCGCTCTACCAGGGCGAGGAACCGACAGATATCCGCGCCAAGTTCCGCTTCCGGCCCACCGCCAGCGGCCTGATGCTGGGCTTCCGCTGGCACCGCGTCGAATACATGCGCCAGGCCACCTTTGCTGCGATGGCCCATCAGACAGCCGAGAACACCGGCCGCCCCTATTACTTCGGCCGCACGTCCTAACCCCATCGGGTTTCTCTTTCTGCCCCCTCATCGATCGAGGGGGCATTGACGGAAATCAGGAGGCGAATTTCGTGGCCACAGCAAACCCAATCCTAGCGCGCGAAAGCACAGCAGCTAAGATGCTGGATATGCCGCTTAAGGAATTCCGCGCTCTGGTGGCAGCGGGCAGCCTGCCCAAGCCGGTCAAGATCGGTGGCAAGGTTGAACGATGGTCCGTGAAACAGCTTGAAGCGATTAGCTCAGGCGCCATGCTGAGCGAAGATTTCGAATGGTAAAGAAGAACTCAAAACCCTACTTGGCCCGCATCGCGCGCGGCGGAAAAGACTACTGGTATTTTCGGAAGGGAAAGACCCTGATCCGCCTGCCCGACGATCCAGACAGCGAAGAATTTGACCGGGAGTATTGGACCATCAGGTCCGGCCGGCACCAGGGGACTCTCAAAACTACCTTTGACGCCCTGATTACCAGCTACTACCAGACACCGCGCTTCAAAGGACTGAAAGCAAGCACCAAAGCCGAGTACCGCCGTACGCTGGAACTACTCCGCGAAAAGAACGGCCCAAAGGACTTCACCAAACTGCGCCGCAAGCACGTTATCGCAGCGCGGGACAAATATGCAGACCAATGGCGCAAGGCAAATGCCATGGTCGAACAGCTTTCAATTCTGGCCCGTCACGCGATTGATCTGGAATGGATCACCGCCAACCCTGCCCAGGGGGTCGAGAAACTGAAAGGCGGCAGCTATGAAGCCTGGCCGGAACCAAAGCTGGCGGCATTTGAGCGCTACTGCGAGCAGCATGGCTTGACGATTGAGCGCGCGATCTATGAACTCTGCATAGGCACCGGACAGCGCATAGGCGATGTGGTTGCCATGGAATGGGCGCACTTCCAGGGCGGCTATATGGAGGTTGTGCAGGAGAAAACCGGCGCCCGGCTTTCAATCTTCTGCCCGGAGCGGCTGCAATCCTTCCTTGAGCTCCTGCCGCGCACTGGGAAACACATCCTGGCCAAAAACCTGACCCAGCACCTCAGTAAAAGGCGCGCTCAGAGCCTTGTGGCCGAGGTCCGCAAGAAGATCGAGGCCGAGGACTTTGTTATCCACGGCTGGCGCTACACCGCCGCGAAAGAGCTGGCAGAGGCCGGTTGTTCCGACACAGAAATTCAGTCTGTGACCGGCCACAAGTCGCTGGAGATGGTCAAAAAGTACCGCCAGCAAGCCAGGCAAAAGCAGCTGTCCAAAACGGCCCAGCTGCGCCGGAACAGAACAAAAACAGAATAAGAACAGAACCAAGAGTGTAAAACGAAGAGTAAAACGCTCTGGTTCACCCGCCGCATTCCGCGTGATACAACCCAAGTTTTTCTTTTAAAATCAAGTTGGTGCGGGTGAAGGGACTTGAACCCCCACGCCTTGCGGCGCCAGAACCTAAATCTGGTGCGTCTACCAATTCCGCCACACCCGCACGGCACAAAGGTCTGCCCCTCGTGTGACGCGCTGAATAGCAAAGCTTGGCGGCGGATGCGAGCGGAAATCGCGCCGCCGCGGCCGTTGTGCAAAACAGCAACAATCCATCCGGAATATCGCAACGATGAGCGGGTTTCTGCGCAATAAGGCTGGGCCTGGAATCCGGTTGTGCCGTAGTTTGGCAGAAAAGTCTGAGGCAGACAAAGCGAGCAACAACATGAAACCGTTTGGAAATGCGGCCCTGCGCGCGCAATTGGCGATGCGCGGGCAGGCACAGCCCCGGCGGCTGTTTCAGGGCAGCCAGAACATCAGCCTCTTGCGCGGCACCGCTGTGCTGACCCGCGAGGGGGAGCGCGCAGCAGAAGACATCACGGCAGGCGACAGCCTGATCACCCGCACCCAGGGCATGGCCCGGGTCGAGGCCGTCCGCAGCCGCCGCGCGATGCTGCAGGCGGTCTGCATTGCTGCCGGTTCTCTGGGCGATACCGGGGGCGAAGGCGGCCTCACCGTGCCGTGGGACCAGCGCATTCTGGTGCGCGACTGGCGCGCCAAGGCGATGTTCGGCCAGCCGCAGGCGGTGGTGCCGGCCTATGAGCTGGTGGACGGCGAGTTCATCCGCGACCTCGGCCTGCAGATGATGGATCTGACGGTGCTGGAGTTCTCCCGCCCGCATGTGATCTACGCAGGCGGTCTGGAGCTGGCCGCGGCCGCCGCGCCGCAAGAGGACCTGCGCCCGGCGGCCTGATCCTTAAAGCCCCAGTTTTCGGAACACCGCGGGGATCTGCTCCGGCAGGTCCTCGGCAATCAGGCCGGGGCCGAATTCCAGCGCGCATTCGACATGGATATAGGCGGCGGTCTCGGACGCCTGCATCGGGGAAAACCCGCGCGCCAGCAGCCCGGTGATAAAGCCCGCCAGCACGTCCCCCGACCCGGCGGTGGCCAGCCAAGGCGCGGACCGCTCGTAATGGGCGGAGTTCACGGAACAGCGCCCGTCCGGCGCGGCGATCACCGTATCCGGCCCCTTGAACAGCACCACGCAGCCTGCGCGTTTGGCGGCCTCGCGGGTGGCGTCGACCTTGGAATAGGCGGGGCCGGTGGTGGCGGGCGCGTTCAGTTTTTCAGCCAAGTCCGGGAACAGCCTGGCAAATTCACCGCCATGCGGGGTGAGCACGCAGTTTTCGTGAAGGGCCTCGAACAGCGCCTCCGGCTTCAGCTCAAACCGGGTGAGCGCATCGGCATCCAGAACGGTTGGCCGCTTTTCCTTCAGCGCCGCAAAGACCATCGCCTGAGTGTCCGCGCCGCGGCCCATGCCCGGCCCAAGGCAGAGAGCGCTGAGGCGGTCGTCTTCCAGCAGTTCCGCAAGCCCATGCGCGCCGTCGATCTGGCGCAGCATGATGGCGGTCAGGTTGGCAGCGTTTTCGAACATCGCCGAGCGCGGCGAGCCGACAGTAACCAGCCCCGCCCCGATCCGCAGGGCGCCGCGGGCGGCAAGGCGCGCTGCTCCGGTTTTGCCGTAACCGCCGGAGAGGATGAGGGCGTGGCCGTGGGCGTATTTGTGGTTTTCCCTGTTTTTCGGCAGAGAAGTTGTCTGCCGGACGTCATCAACAAGCCTAACTAAACCCTCACCGTCCTTTCCTCCGCCTCCATTCGATTCTGGGAAATTGCCAAGCCAAGGCTGTGTCACATTGCCATTTTTCAACCCGGCCAACCCAATATCTATGGTTCGCAAGTTCCCGCAGTAGCCCGGCCCTTCATCTACGAAATGCCCGATTCGAGGCCTGTGAAAGGTGACTGTAAGCCAGCTCCAATTACCACCATATTCCTGGCACAGAGCGCGTCCGCTGTTCATGCAAAGGCCCGTAGGTGCGTCAACCGCTACCATCCGGCCAAAAGTTCTGCCCTCAGTGTACAATTTGGTCAGCGGTTCAAGAATGTCGCTCTCCGGCGCACGTGATAATCCGGCACCAAAGATTGCGTCCACAAAAAGGTGCCCCTCCGCGTTGCCAACAGCGGTTTTGCTCCATGTCTGCACTGCGCCTGACCCCAACCGCTCATAGTTCACCTTCGCATCTGGCGGCAGCTTGTCCGGGTCGCCGTAAAGGAACACCTCCACCGCCCAGCCGCGCTCTTTCAAGAGCCGCGCCACCACAAAGCCGTCGCCGCCATTGTTGCCAGGCCCGCACAGGACCACCGCCCGGCGCGGCGTTTCATCTTTCCCCAAATACTCCGGGGGTGCGGGGGCCGGCCCCCGCTCATCCGCCAGTTCCGGCCATTGCTCGAAAATGGCCTCGACCACCCCCTGCCCGGCCCGTTCCATCAGTTCCAGCCCGGTGACTTCCCCGGACTCGATGGCGGTCTGCTCAATCGCCCGCATCTGGGCTGCGGTCAGCAGTTCGGTCATGTTTTGCCCTTCCCCGATTCAATTCTGCGCATTTTCCGGGCGCAGTGCTTAATTTTTAGGCAGCTACGATCAAATCCTGCCTGCAATTGCCGCAGCGGCCCAAGCGCGCATTGCTGCCCTCATTTAGAAGTGAAATGACATCCCCAACAAGCTTGCGAGGAGCCTAAGCCGATGAAAAAGATCGAAGCCATCATCAAGCCTTTTAAACTGGATGAGGTGAAGGAAGCGTTGCAGGACGTTGGCGTCCAAGGCCTCTCCGTGATCGAGGTCAAGGGCTTCGGCCGCCAGAAGGGCCACACCGAGCTCTACCGCGGTGCCGAATATGTGGTCGACTTCCTGCCCAAGGTGAAGGTCGAGGTTGTGCTGGACGACGATCAGGTCGACCAGGCAATCGAGGCCATCGTCGATGCCGCCAAGACCGACAAGATCGGCGACGGCAAGATCTTTGTCTCGCCCGTCGAGCAAGCGATCCGCATCCGTACCGGCGAGACCGGCCCGGACGCACTCTAAGACACCAACGAAAATCCTTACATCTCTGCAAAAAAGGACCGAGGGAATGAGCGTAGACGCAGTTCTCAAGACACTTAAAGACGAGGACGTCGCCTATGTCGACATCCGCTTCACCGATGTGCGCGGCAAGCTGCAGCACGTGACCGTGGACGTGGACCTGGTCGACGAAGACTTCCTGGAAGAAGGCTTCATGTTCGACGGCTCGTCGATCGCCGGCTGGAAGTCGATCGAAAACTCCGACATGAAACTGATGGCGGACACCAACTCCGCTTACATCGACCCGTTCTATGCGGAAAAAACCCTGTGCCTGCACTGCTCCATCGTTGAGCCGGACACCGGCGAAGCCTATGAGCGCGACCCGCGCGGCACCGCCCAGAAAGCCGAGGCTTACCTCAAGTCCTCCGGCATCGGCGACGTGGCCTATATGGGCCCGGAAGCGGAATTCTTCCTGTTTGACGACGTGCGTTACTCCAACACCATCAACAAGGTGTCCTACGAAGTTGACGCAACCGACGGCTCCTGGAACACCGACGCCGAGTTCGAAATGGGCAACATGGGCCACCGCCCGGGCCTGAAGGGCGGCTACTTCCCGGTCAACCCGACCGATGAAGCGCAGGACCTGCGGTCCGAAATGCTTTCGACCATGAAGCGTCTGGGCATGAAAGTGGACAAGCACCACCACGAGGTCGCGTCCTGCCAGCACGAGCTGGGCCTGATCTTCGACAGCCTGACCAAACAGGCCGACGAGATCCAGAAGTACAAATATGTGATCCACAACGTGGCGCACGCCTATGGCAAGTCGGCAACCTTCATGCCGAAGCCGATCTATGGCGACAACGGCTCTGGCATGCACGTGAACATGTCGATCTGGAAAGACGGCAAGCCTCTGTTTGCAGGCGACAAATACGCCGACCTGTCCCAGGAAGCGCTGTATTTCATCGGCGGCATCCTGAAGCACGCCAAGACCCTGAACGCCTTCACCAACCCGGGCACCAACTCCTACAAGCGCCTGATCCCGGGCTTCGAGGCCCCGGTTCTGCGCGCATACTCCGCCCGCAACCGCTCCGGCTGCGTCCGGATCCCGTGGACCGAAAGCCCGAAAGCGAAGCGCGTCGAGGCCCGTTTCCCCGATCCGAGCGCAAACCCCTACCTGTGCTTTGCCGCGCTGCTGATGGCCGGCCTGGACGGCATCCGCAACAAGATCGATCCGGGCGAAGCCATGGACAAGAACCTGTACGACCTGCCGGCCGAGGAGCTGGAAGGCATCCCGACCGTCTGCGGCTCGCTGCGCGAAGCGGTTGACGCGCTGGCCGCCGACCACGACTTCCTGCTGCAGGGCGATGTGTTCACCAAGGATCAGATCGACGGCTACATCGCGCTGAAGATGGAAGAGGTCCACAAGTACGAGCACACCCCGCACCCGGTTGAGTTCGGCATGTACTACAGCTGCTAACAGCTGGAAATTCAAAGGAAAAGGCGCCCTTCGCGGCGCCTTTTTCTGTTTTCCGACCGGTGGCAGTGGCGGTTCAGCGCGTCAGCCGGCCAGGCGCAGGCTGCCGCCTCTCTCCGCGCCGGGCGCCCTAACCGGGGCGGTTGTTTGGGCAACTTTGAACGATTTGACCAGATCGGCCAGCGCCTGCGCATCCTGGCGCATGGTGACCGTGGCGGCCGTCGTCTGCTCGACCATGGCCGCGTTCTGCTGGGTGACCCCGTCCAGATGCGAAACACCGGTGTTGATCTCCGTCAGGCCGGTGGTCTGCTCGCTTGTGGAGGCGGAGACCGACGCCGACAGCTCCGACACCCGTTTCACATCGGTCACGATCCGGGTCAGCACTTCGCCGGCCCGGTCGACAAGCGAGACGCCTTCGTCCACATGGCCTGAGCTGATGTTGATCAGTTCCTTGATTTCCTTGGCGGACACGGCGGCCCGCTGAGCCAGCCCGCGCACTTCGGAGGCGACAACCGCAAAGCCGCGCCCGGCTTCGCCGGCGCGCGCTGCCTCCACCCCGGCGTTCAGCGCCAGCAGGTTGGTCTGGAAGGAAATATCGTCAATCACGCCGATGATCTGGGAGATCCGGTCAGACGAGTCGGCGATTTCCTTCATCTTGCTCACCGCGTCCGTGACCACTGCAAAGCCGTCCTCGGCGCAGGCTTGCGCGGTTGCGGCAACGGTGCTGGTTTCCTTGGTCGCTTCCGAAGAAGACCGCATGCTGGAGGTGATTTCCTCAACCGCCGCCGCCGTTTCCTCCAGCGTTGCAGCCTGGGTTTCGGTGCGCTGCGACAACTCCTGCGCGGCGTCGGAGATTTCGCCGGCGGTGCTGTTCAGGCCCTCGGCGGAGTCCTGGATGCTGCCGATCACGCCGGCCAGGCTGCCCATCAGCCGGTTGAACGTGACCCGCACCGCGTCGTAACGCGCGGGGTAGTCGCTTTCGCCGGGGGCCGGGATTATCTGGGAGAGATCGCGGGCTTCCATCCGCTCAATCCCGGACGTGATATAGTCAAAGGCGGTGTCCTGCTCCGCGCGCTGCGCCGCGAAGTAGGCGTCGATCACGAAATAGGTGTCCATCGCGAACACCCGGTTCAGCGCCCCTAGCATGGCAAACAGCTTGCGCCGCCCGCCTGGGGTGACTGCAGCACCGAACCTGTCGCCAAGAACCTGCTGAATGTGGGAGGTCGCCCGAGCATAGGCAGACAGGTAAAGCTCGAAGGGGAGCTGGATCTTGAAGTGGACCGCGCCGACGCGCTCTGCCGACGCAAAGTATTCCTCCGGGAAATCGCCTCTCAGCAGCAGTTCCCAATGCCGCTTTTGCGACGTTCTGGCGTGGGTGAGGATTTCCTCATTGGTGAAGAACTTGCTTGCTTCCCGGTCGGACTGGGCAAAGGCATAGAACTTGTCGAGGATCACATCGAAGTAAGGCGCCAGCAGGGAACTTGCGCGCATCAGGTCCTTTTGATGGTCTCCATCAAGCGCAAATTTCGAGATGATGCGCTGGTTATCAGTTTTACTCATCTTCCAAACTCCAAAGACCCTGCTCTGGGCAGCAGGTAAGAAAAGTGTGATATTCAGGAATTAAGATACTTTTACGGCGGGTTTACTGATGATATTTGAAGGACTTGTACCTCCTGCGGCAATCCGCCCTGTGGCAATTCCCGGGCGGCGGGACATGGGTGATTCGCCTTGATCGAAGCCGCCACTTGCTGTACCCGCGGCGGTTCCGCTTGGCCTGCAGGAGCGCGCTATGACTGCCCCGAACACTCTTGGTATCGACTTTGGAACCTCCAACTCCGCCGCCGGGATCGCGGTTTCCGGGCGCCCCTGGCTGGTGGAGATGGAACCCGGAGAGCTGACGCTGCCCACCGCAGTCTTCTTTGCGGAGGGCGCGCGCCAGATGCGGATCGGGCACAGCGCCGCCCGGGCCCTGATCAGCGGCGAGGAAGGCCGTTTCATGCGGGCGCTCAAGAGCCTGCTCGGCACCTCCCTTCTGCATGAGGAGCGGCGGCTGGGCGGCGAGCGGATCAGCTTTGCCGCCATCATCGCCCGCTTTCTGGCGGAACTGAAACGGCGCGCCGAGGCCGCCACGCACATGCAGTTCACCCATGCCCTGTCGGGGCGGCCGGTGCGGTTTCACTCCAACGACCCCGGCCGCAACGCGCAGGCGGAGAAGGATCTGCGCGCCTGCTATCTTGAGGCCGGTTTCGAGGACGTGCTGTTCATGTACGAGCCCGAAGCCGCGCTGCGCGCCGCTGCGCCATCGCCGGGTCTGGGGCTGATTGTCGACATCGGCGGCGGCACCTCGGACTTCACCGCTTTTGAGCAGGGGGCAGACGGCGCCGCGCGCATCCTGGCTTCGCACGGGATCCGTCTGGGCGGCACCGATTTCGACCGGCAGCTGAGCATTCAGCATGTGATGCCGCTGCTGGGCCGCGGCAGCCTGATCCGCAATACCTTCGGCGGCGGCACCCTGCCCGCGCCGAACCGGCTGTTCAACGACCTGGCCACCTGGCAGATGATCCCGTTTCTGTACAGCCCCGAAAGCCGCCGGGCCGCGAAGGATCTGGCCGCCAATGCAGCGGAGCCGGAGAAGCTGGCGCGGCTGGTTACCGTGCTGGAGGACGAACTGGGGCACGAATTGGCCTTTGCGGTCGAGCGCGGCAAGATCCGCGCCAATGACGCCGGAGACAGCGCGGCCATCGACCTCAAGCTTTTACAGCGCGGGTTGTCCGTGCCGCTGCCCGGCGCGGAGATGATTCAAACGCTGGCGGACCAGACCCGGGCAATCGGGGTGTGCGCAGCCGAAACCCTGGACCAGGCAGGTATCGAAGCGGTGCGAGTGGACCGGATTGTCATGGTCGGCGGCTCGTCGCTGCTGGCGCCAGTGCAGGCTGAGATGCGGCTGCTGTGCCCGAATGCCCGTGTTGAAACGGAAAACGCGATGACTGCAGTGGCCGCGGGGCTGGCACTGGCCGCCGGAACAGCTTTTTCCTGAACAGATGGGAACCTTTGGCGGGATTTCCCGTTAGACTTAGGCCGCCATCACGCTAGGCTGCAAAGACACGAGTCACATTTCGAGAGTTTCATTCATGCGCCGGCTGCTTGCCCCTGCCCTGATTTCCGCCCTCCTTGCCTCCCCCGCCGTGGCCGCGACCTGCGGCAATACCTCCGCCGGGTTCGATGCCTGGAAACAGGCCTTCAGCGCCGAGGCCAAACGCGCCGGGGTGCGGAAGGCGGGGCTGCAGGCGCTGGCCAATGCGCAATACGCCAGCCGCACCATCTCCGCCGACCGCAACCAGAAGAGCTTCAAGTACTCGCTGGAGAAATTCATGCAGGTCCGCGGCTCTTCCACCATTGTGGCACAGGGCCGCAAGCGCAAGGCGCGGAACCCGGATTTCTATGCCGCGCTTGAGCGCAAGTACGGCGTGCCCGCGGGGGTCCTGATTGCCATTCACGGGATGGAGACCGCCTTTGGCAATTACATGGGCGACAGCCAGGTGGTCTCAGCCATCGTGACCCTGACCTATGACTGCCGCCGATCCGACTTTTTCCGCCCGCACGCGTTGGGGGCGCTGAAACTGGTGGACCAGGGCGCCATCACCCCGGCCACCCTTGGCGCCAAGCACGGCGAGCTCGGCCATACCCAGTTCCTGCCCGGCAATGCCTTGCAATACGGCCAGGACTGGGACGGGAACGGCCGGGTGGATTTCTACAACATGGGCGATGCGCTGGCCTCCACCGCCAATTACCTGCGCCAGAAGGGCTGGAAACCCGGCAAGGGTTATCAGCCGGGTGAGCCGAACTATCCTGTTCTGAAGCAATGGAACGCCGCGACTGTTTATCAGCAGTCGCTGGCGATCATGGGGCGCCAGATCGACGGCTGAGCGCCCGCCGCCAACCCCTCCGCGTACCCCGCCGGCAGCCCTGCCGCAAGTGGCCTGCACCGCACCTGTGCCTGCCTGCACGGCGGCCGCAGCGGCCAGTTGCGCACGCGGCCGGGAACAGTGGCCGCGATTCCCGCGGCATTGTAAGGCCTAAGGCATCAATGTGTCCGGCGCGTGCCACAGTTGAGCCGTATTCCGCCGACCGGCTTCGCAAAGCGAACGTGAAATCCAATAAAAACAGACACTTAAATAGTTTCGGGTTTTTTAACGCCCGATCCGCAATCTTTGCCGCCGGGCCGTGATTTCCGCCCAACTTTCAACCCGTTCCAAATTTATTCTTATTTTATCGGCACCCTGAATGGAGGATCCGGACGGTGGCAGAGAACGTGCAATATGCGGGCAGGCTTGGGCTCGAAAGCCGGAATGCGGCAACCCTCCCGGCTGCAGTGTCCGCTGTCGTGGACACGCTTGAAGACTTCGGCCACCCGGCAGATGCCATCGAGGCCCGCGCCGAGAATGCCGTCCGGCTGCAATGCGACCACTATCTTGTGACGGTGCGCCTGCGCCGGGTACCGCTGCGGCGTTCCAGCAAGCTGACCGGCGGTATGCTGCAGCCTGTCAGCCTGCTTGAAGTGGCGCTGTCCCCGCTGCACGAGGACCATTGCGACCAGGAGATTGCAGAATTGCTGCTGGCCGAAATGCTGCGGCGGACGCTGCCCGTGGTCGATGCCACCTCGGTTGAATGGCTTAAGTCCAACGTGGCGCTGACCTGCGACCAGTTCCTGGGCGTGTTTGAACCGCAGCAGGCCGGGCCGGCCCCGGCGGAGCGCGAGGCTGCAGCCAGCCGTCCGGTTCAGCCGCCGCGCGCCCGCCCGCGCGGACGCGCCTGTTTCAAACCGGTTGAGCAAACGGCAACTGCGCTGGAGGCGCATTGCGAGCGCGCCTTTCAGGCTGCCGTCAACCGCTCTGCTGGACCGGGCGCAAGTGCGGCCGCGACGCAGGCCCGCGCCCGGATGCGCAAGACCGTGCCAGCCGGGCCTCACGGCGGCGGCTGGGGCGGTCCGTTGCAGGCCTCCGCGCTGTCCGCGACCATCCTGGCACCGCGCCGCCGCCTGCGCTTTGTCAGCCACCTGCTGCTGGTGGCCGCCCTGTTCCTGTTCCTGGACAGTGCTGGAATGGTGCAGGCTGCACGGCCGCTGTTCCCCTAAAGCCGGGCTCCGCCATCGTCCTGCGGCGCGCGCCACTGACGCATCACATCTGCCCGCGCAAGCACGCGTGTGTGAATGGCAAACACCACCGCGCGGGTCTGCGGCAGCCGCATAATCACCTGCTTTTCGCTGCGCAGATAGCCGGCCCTGCTGCGGTGCGGCCGGTCCCGCGGCGCAAGCTGGCTGCGCGGCTGGAACAGCGCCGGATCGTGATACCACAAGGCGTTGAACCGCCACAGCGGCCGCCCCGCCTGCACCCCGTCAAACAGCCGCTGCACCCGCGCTGCGATGCCCGCGTTGTAGCTGTCCACCGGCACGTGAATGCCGGTGAGCGGCTGCAGGTATTTCTCCGCCAGCGTCCAGCTTGCCGGAAAGCACAGCACCGCGCCGGTCAGAACGTGCTCCGGCGCGCCTTCTGGCTTTTGCAGAATGCAGAAATCCTGCTGCGCGAAACGGCCCAGGGTGCCCAAAGGATCCTCCCAATCGACCGGAACCCGCACGCCATCCGGCCGCAACGCGGTGTCGCCCGCGCCGGGGTCCAGCGCGTCCAGCGCCATGTGCAGCAGCTCTTGCGCCGCCGCCATCGCGCGGGCGTCCAGCTGCAAGACCTCGTCCCGCCGGCTTGCCAGCAGCCGCTCCCGCTCTGCCATCTGGCCCGCATAGGCGTCATCGGCCATCAGCCAAGCCTCCGGTGCGAGCGGCTGGATGCCGGGGAGCTTCTTCTCCTCCAGCGGATTGTAGGGAATGGTCTTCTGAAGAATCGCCGTCATCCATTTGCGATAGCATCCAAACCGGCGGGAAACAGCCGCAACGTTGCATCACAGGTCAGAAATGACCCGAAAACCTGTCGCTTTCCGCAGCGCTTTTCCCAGCCACCGGCGCCACACTGGACAGGACTGTGCAGCAAGGACCTTCCGGCATGAACGAGCATTACCGCGACATCCGCAAGATCGACCCCACCCGCGGCGCGAGACTGGGCGACAACACCCCGAACGACAATGACCGGGTCGAGATCGGCCCGACCCAGCTGGCCTTTGCCGAATGGGCCGAGGCCGGGCTGCAGTTGCCGGACCTGCAGGCGCTGCGCAGCTTTCGCTGGGAGCGGCTGACGCGTTTCATCAACGACCGCGGTTATGGCGGCCTTCTGGTCTTTGATCCGCTGAACATCCGCTATGCGACCGACAGCACCAACATGCAGCTCTGGAACACCCACAACCCGTTCCGCGCGCTGCTGATCTGCGCTGACGGCTATATGGTGCTGTGGGACTACAAGCAGTCGCCCTTCCTTAGCGAATTCAACCCGCTGGTGCGCGAGCAGCGCGCCGGGGCCGACCTGTTCTATTTCGACCGCGGCGACAAGATCGACGTGGCAGCGGACAAGTTCTCGAACGAAGTGCGCATCCTGCTGGAAGAGCACAGCGGCAGCAACAAGCGGCTGGCGGTGGATAAGGTGATGCTGCACGGCCTGCGCGCACTTGAGGCACAGGGGCTGGAGATCTTCCCCGGTGAGGAGCTGACCGAGAAATGCCGCGCCGTGAAGGGCCCGGACGAGATCCTGGCAATGCGCTGCGCCCATCACGCCTGCGAAACTGCGGTGGCAGCAATGGAGACATTCGCCCGCGAACAAGTGCCCGGCGGCAATATCTCCGAGGATGACGTCTGGGCGGTGCTGCACGCGGAAAACATCCGCCGCGGCGGCGAGTGGATCGAAACCCGGCTCTTGGCCTCCGGCCCGCGCACCAACCCGTGGTTCCAGGAATGCGGCCCCCGCATCATCCAGAACAACGAGATCATCAGCTTTGACACCGACCTCGTCGGCTCCTACGGGATCTGCATCGACATCTCCCGCAGCTGGTGGATCGGCGATGAAAAGCCGCGGCCCGGCATGATTTACGCCATGCAGCACGGGCTGGAGCACATCCGCCACAACATGGAGATGCTGAAGCCCGGCGTGAACATCCAGGAGCTGTCGCGCGGCTGCCACCCCCTTGATGCGCAGTTCCAGAAGCAGAAGTACGGTTGCATGATGCACGGCGTCGGCCTGTGCGACGAGTGGCCGCTGGTGGCCTATCCGGACAAGATGGTCGAGGGCGCTTTCAACTATGAGCTGGAACCGGGCATGGTTCTGTGCGTCGAGGCGCTGGTGTCCCCCGAGGGCGGCGACTTCTCGATCAAGCTGGAGGACCAGGTGCTGATCACCGAGGATGGGTATGAGAACCTGACCAGCTACCCGTTCGACAAGGCGCTCTTGGGCGAAGCCTGATACCGCACCGCCGGTCCCTCCCGACAGGAGGGGCCGGGACAGCCTGCGGCGCCGTCAGGCGCCTCCGCTTAAGAACGGCGCCAGCTTTTCGCGCAGCACCAGCACGCCGGGCGATTCCGTTACTTCTGCCAGCTGGGTCAGCGGAACCCGGGCCAAGGCGTGGGATTCCCCGCTGGCGGCGATCTCTCCGGCCTCGGCCTGAAACAGGTAACGCACGTCATAGTGCAGATGCGCGCAGTCGCGGCCATTGGCCGGGATTTCGTGGATATCGACGTCGAACACCCGGTCCGACAGCGGACTGATGCTGGCCAGCCCGCTTTCCTCATAGGCTTCCTTCAGCGCCACAAAGCGCACGTCGGCGATGCCGTCGCAATGGCCGCCCAGCTGGAACCAGCGGTTGAGTTTCTTGTGATGGGTCAGCAGCACGCTGTTCCTGTCCGGCGACAGCACGAAGGCGGAGCCGGTCACATGGCCGGTTTGCGGGTTGCGGCCAAAGGCTTGTGGTTCAGTTCCGCAAAACGCCTGCAAACGCCGCCACATTTCCCGGTCGCGCGCGCTTTGCGGGCTGTAACACCCCATGCCTATAAGAGTGCTGCTGCTCATCTGGCTTCACCTTCCCGTGACGTTCCGTCCCGCTGCCTTGTTCAGGCCCCGTCGAACGCTCAATCTATGCGGAACACCCAAAAAAGGCCACGCCCATGCCCACGGAACGGATCACCTTCACCGGCCACGCCGGAAACACCCTTGCTGCCCGCCTCGACCTGCCCGAGGGGCCGGTGCTGGCCACAGCACTTTTTGCCCATTGCTTCACCTGCTCCAAGGACATCCCGGCTGCGCGGCGGATTTCCGGGCGGCTGGCGGCGATGGGAATCGCGGTTTTACGATTCGATTTCACCGGGCTGGGCCATTCCGAGGGCGAGTTCGAAAACACCACCTTCAGCTCCAACGTGGCGGATTTAATCAAGGCGGCGCAGTACCTCGCGGCGCGCGACATGGCGCCGGCCCTGCTGATCGGCCATTCGCTGGGCGGGGCGGCGGTGCTGCGGGCGCGGGCGGGCATCCCATCGGTCAAGGGGGTGGTGACGCTGGCGGCACCATTTGATCCGGGCCATGTCTCCCACCACTTCGAAGCCGCTCTGCCGGAGATCGAGGCCAAGGGACGCGCCGAGGTCTGCCTGGGCGGGCGGCCGTTTGTGATCGGCAAGGAGTTTGTCGACGACATCAGCGCCGAGGCGCTGGCGCCTGCGATTGCAGAGCTGAAGGCGGCGCTGCTGGTGCTGCACGCGCCGCGCGACGAGACCGTGAGCATCGACAATGCGGCATCGATCTTCACCGCTGCCAAACACCCCAAGAGCTTTGTCACTCTGGATGACGCCGACCACCTGATTTCCCGCCCGGCGGACGCGGAATATGCTGCCGAGGTCATCGCCGCCTGGGCCGGGCGCTATATCGGCATGGCCCCGCCCGCACCGCCGCCCGGCGCGCCGGAAGGCATTCTGCGGGTGACGGAGGCGGATCCGGACGGGTTCCTGCAGGACGTGCAATCCGGCCCCTACCACCACGCGCTGGCGGACGAGCCGCTGGCCTATGGCGGCACCAACCGCGGCATGTCTCCCTATGGGTTTGTGGCTGCGGGTCTGGGCGCCTGCACCTCGATGACGCTCAGGATGTATGCCCGCCGCAAGGGCTGGCCGCTGGAGGGGATCAGCGTTGATGTGAGCCATGACAAGGTCCATGCCCAGGACGCCCTGCCCTCCGGGCCTGCCAAGATCGACCAGTTCACCCGGGTGGTGCGCCTGTGCGGCCCCTTGAGCGGAGAGCAGCGCAGCCGGCTCTTGGAAATCGCCGACAAATGCCCGGTGCACCGGACGCTGGAAAGCGGCGCCAGGGTGGTGACCCGGCTGGAGACCACGGAGCATTCCGGGGCCTGAGCGCCGAAAACTCCGGCGCTGCTCCCGCCCCCGGACCGTGCAGGAAACCTGCACCGCCAGCGGCCTTGGGCCCGGCGCCGCGCTGAGCGCGGCGCCGGGCCTAACTGCGGCAGGTCTTCGGCAGAAGGCCGCAGCGCAGGCGGGAGCCGCTGCCCGCGGCTGAAGTTTGCGCCAAATCAAAGTGCCACCGCGCATTCGCGCACATGCTGTTCCCAGTCCCGGCGCCGGCCGGGCTATGGAGGAGACACATGGGACTTTTTGCAAAACTCGCACGCAGCAGCGATCTGGTGCAGGGCATGGCCAGCCGTCTGGGCGTGGACTATGGCGAAATCGTTGCTGCAGACCCGCAGGCGCAGGGCCGGAAATACATGCGCGCCGTCCTGCGCTGCAGCACTTGCGGCAATCAGGACGGCTGCAGCAGCTTGCAGCGCGAGGCGGCAGAACTGAACGAGGCGCCCTCCTACTGCCGCAACGCCCGGCTGCTGTCGCATCTGCGCGGGGACTGATCCCCGCCTTCCCGGCCATTCCTGACCGCCGCAAGCCGGGGGCTGTTGCGGCGCTTGTGTCCTTACGCCCGCTTGGTCCGCAGGCCTGGCGGAGCGCCCCCAAGCGCTGAGGGCCTGCCAGGCGCCGCTGCCGCAAACCGGCCTGCGCCACTTTTGCGCCGCCTGCACCTCCCCGCCGCTGAACCTCCGCCCTTTGCCCGCCGCAACCGGCACTGCCCCGGATGATACCGCAATCATCAGGGCAAACTGCCTCATGCGCCCCGGCCAGCCTTGCTGTCCAGCCTGTCCTGATCTAAGAGGCCGGGCATCTGCTGCGCAATCACACAAAGGTGCCTTCGCCCATGATCCCCCGCTATTCCCGCCCCGAGATGGTCGCAATCTGGTCGCCCGAGACCAAATTCAAGATCTGGTACGAGATCGAGGCCCATGCCTGCGAAGCCATGGCCAACCTGGGGGTGATCCCGCGCGAGAACGCCGACGCGGTGTGGAAAGCCAAGGACGTGGAATTCGACGTCGCCCGCATCGACGAGATCGAAGCGGTGACCAAGCATGACGTGATCGCCTTCCTGACCCACCTGGCGGAGCATGTGGGCTCCGAGGAAGCCCGGTTTGTGCACCAGGGCATGACCTCCTCCGACGTGCTGGACACCTGCCTGAACGTGCAGCTGGTGCGCGCCGCCGACATCCTGCTGGACGGTGTTGACAAGGTGCTGGCGGCTCTGAAGAAACGCGCGCTGGAGCACAAGAACACCGTGCGCGTCGGCCGCAGCCATGGCATCCACGCCGAGCCGACCACCATGGGCCTGACCTTTGCCCGCTTCTATGCGGAAATGGACCGCAACAAGAACCGTCTGGAAAAGGCCCGCTGGGAAGTCGCCACCGGCGCGATCTCCGGCGCGGTCGGCACCTTTGCCAACATCGACCCGGCGGTTGAAGAGCACGTCTGCGAGCAGCTGGGCCTGCGCCCCGAGCCGATCTCCACCCAGGTGATCCCGCGCGACCGCCACGCGATGTTCTTTGCCACGCTCGGCGTCATCGCGTCGTCGATCGAGAACATTGCTGTGGAAATCCGCCACATGCAGCGCACCGAAGTGCTGGAAGGCGCGGAGTTCTTCTCGATGGGCCAGAAAGGCTCCTCGGCGATGCCGCACAAGAAGAACCCGGTGCTGACCGAGAACCTCACCGGCCTCGCGCGTCTGGTGCGGATGGCGGTGATCCCGGCGATGGAGAACGTGGCGCTGTGGCATGAGCGCGACATCTCGCACTCCTCCGTCGAGCGCGGTATCGGCCCGGATGCGACCGTGACCCTGGATTTCGCCCTGCACCGCCTGGCCGGCGTTGTCGACAAGATGCTGGTGTTCCCGGAGAACATGCTGGACAACATGAACAAATTCCCCGGCCTGGTGATGTCGCAGCGGGTTCTGCTGGCCCTGACCCAGGCAGGCGTCAGCCGCGAGGATGCCTATGCCATGGTGCAGCGCAACGCCCTGAAGGTCTGGGAAGAGCGCGTCGATTTCCGCGAGCTGCTGCTGGCCGATGCCGATGTGGTTGCCGCCCTTGGCGAAGACGCGATCAACGAGAAATTCGACATGGGCTACCACACCAAACATGTCGACACGATCTTCAAGCGCGTGTTCGGCGAATAAGCCTGCCTGAGCGCGAAGTTTATCACGCCCCGTCATCTCGGCGGGGCGTTTTGCGTCTTGCAGCCGGGCAAACGCCTTTGTGAACAAATTTACAGATCCAGACCGGTCTTCCGGGGTTACAGTGGGCAAAACATACTGCGTCTGGAGTTTCCGATATGCGTTTCCTTGCCCTGGCCGCCGCCCTGACCCTTCCGGTTGCCGCCCTTGCCGCCAGCGGCAACAGCTGGAACCCGCCCAAACCCACCGAGACCACCAAGACCTGCAAGGGCAAGCGGGTGTGGGATGAAACAAAGAAGCGCTGCGTGCGGCCGCGGAAATCCTCGCTGAACCAGGATCAACTGCTGGGCGCAGCCCGCGAGCTGGCCTATGCGGGCCGTCAGCAGGATGCCCAGGCGGTGCTGAGCGCGATGGCGGATCAGCAGGATTCCCTTGTGCTGACCTACTGGGGCTTCACCCACCGCAAACTGGGCCATTTGGATCAGGCGCAGGCCTATTACGATCATGCGCTGGCACGCGATCCGGATAACCTCCTTGCCCGTTCGTATATGGGCCAAGGCCTTGTGCAACAGGGCAAATACGGCGCCGCCCTGATACAGTGGAAAGAGATCAGGGCACGGGGCGGCGACGGCACCTGGGCCGAAGCCGCGCTGCGCAGCGCGCTGGAAACGGGCGCGTCTTACAGCTACTAGGCTTCAGGCTTTCTTTACGGCTTGCGGCCTATTCTGCCCTCCATGATCGAGAAGAATCTTTGGTAGGGTGCGAGAATGCCTCAAGACAACATGCTGGCGCTTCCAATGGCAACTGGCGGTTCCGACTTCGGCGGGTTTTCCGCCCCGGCGCCGATGGGCGGCGGGACCAGCAGCGGCCTGAGCGGCAAGGCCAAGGCCGCGATCATTGTCCGGCTGCTGCTGAACGAAGGCGCGGAGATCCCGCTGGAGGAGCTGCCGGACGATCTGCAGCTGGAACTGACCCAGCAGATGGGCAAGATGCGGATTGTCGACCGCGACACCTTGCATGCGGTGGCGGGTGAATTTGCCGACCTTCTGGACAATGTCGGCCTGCATTTCCCCAACGGCCTGGCCGGCGCCTTGAACGCGATGGAAGGTAAAATCAGCCGCTATACCCACAGCCGCCTGCGCAAGGAGGCCGGGGTGCGGCAGTTCGGCGACCCCTGGCAGCGGCTGAAACAGCTGCCGCCGGAAGATCTGGCGTCGCTGGCGGAGGCCGAAAGCACGGAGGTGGCCGCGGTGCTGCTCTCCAAGCTGGACACCGCCAAGGCGGCGCAGATGCTGGTCCACCTGCCGGGCCCGGTTGCCCGGCGCATCACCTATGCGGTGAGCCAGACCGCCAATGTGACGCCCGATACCGTTGACCGGATCGGCCTGTCGCTGGCGGCCCAGGTTGAGGCCCGGCCGGAGCTTGCCTTCAACGACACCCCGGGCCAGCGGCTGGGCGGTATCCTGACCGAAGCCGCCGCCGCCAAGCGCGATGAGGTTCTGACCGCGCTGGACGAGGAGGACGAGGATTTCGCCGTCAAGGTGCGCAAGGCGATCTTCACCTATGCGCTGATCGGCGAGCGGATGCAGCCCATCGACGTGCCCAAGCTGATCCGGGTCCTGTCGCAGCCGGATCTGGTCACTGCCATGGCCTTCGCCTCGGACGAGGAAGACGTGGCGACCAACGAATTCCTGCTGAAGAACATGTCGAGCCGGATGGCCGACAACATCCGCGAGGAGGTGGCGGAGCGCGGCAAGGTCAAGCGCACCGACGGCGAAGCGGCGTTCAGCATGATCATCTCGGCCATGCGCGACCTGGTGGCAACCGGCGAGATCGAGCTGAAGTCCGACGACGAGGAAAACGGCGGCGAGGACTGACTCTGCCGCCCGCCCCCGGCGCGGAATGCATCACCGGCTGCCGCCCTGCTCTGACGGGGCGGCGGCTGGGTGCGACCTGCTTGTGCCCGCCGGCGCGGCTGCTTATGATGCAGCCTTCCAGCCGCATTTTCGCGCCGCAGCCACCCAGATGCCATGCCAGTAGACCCTTCCGAGCTCTCCACCTGGAGCCATGTCAAATATTTTGGCAGCAACCTGTTTCTGCGCGGGCTGCTGCTGGGCGCCGGGCTGATCCCTTACCGGCTGCGGGTTCCGATGATGGGCCGCCTGGTCACCGCCATGGGGCGGCTTGCCGGCTTTGACAAGCGGGTGCGCAACAACCTGCGCCATGTCAGCCCAGAGCTTTCCGGGCTGGATCCGGAGCAGCTCTACCGCGATGTCAGCGACAATGCCGGCCGGATGATCGCCGAGCTGTACGACGGGCAGACCTTCCATGAGAAGGCCAGATCGGCCCCGATCACCGGCCCCGGGCTGGAAGCGCTGGAGACCGCCCGCGCCGCCGGGCGGCCGGTGCTTCTGGCCACTGCGCATTTCGGCAATTACGACGCCGCCCGCGCGGCGCTGACCGCCCGCGGCCACGACATGGGCGCGCTGTACCGGCGGATGGCCAACCCCTATTTCAACGAGCACTATGTCGCCGCAATGAAAACCACCGGCGAGCTGATGTTCGAACAGGGCAAGCGCGGCATGGTCGAGCTGGTCCGGCATTTGAAAAAGGGCGGCATCGCCGCCATCGTCACCGATCTCTATGCCCAGGGCGGCGAGCCGATCGACTTTTTCGGCAAGCCTGCGGTTACTTCAACCGTGCCCGCGGAACTGGCGCTGAAATTCGGCGCCGTGCTGATCCCGGTTTACGCGGTGCGCCAGGAAAACGGCCTGGATTTCGAGATTATCATGAACGCCGAAGTTCCCCCTTCGGACCCTCTGACCATGACCAAGGCGCTGACGGCCGATCTGGAATCCATCGTGCGCAAGCACACCGGCCAGTGGTTCTGGATCCACCGGCGCTGGAAAACCTGACCGCCGCTGCCGCGCCCCTGCTGGCGCGCCGCGCCGGGGTCAGTCCGCCCGCGCGGCGGCGATGACCGGACCGAACGGCGCTTCCTGCACCAGCACCGCGGCGGGCTGGCTGCCGGTCAGCGGCACCGTCAGTTCCAGCGGCTCTGCGCCGTCCCACTCTGCCGCCAGCTGCCAGTCCTCCACCACATTGGCATAGCTCAGGGTTTTCCCGGCCAGCTCGCCGCGGGTGATGCTGACGGTGCGTTCCGGGGTAAAGCGCACCAGCTGCACCAGCAGCCGGGACTTAGGCATCCGGGACCGGGGCTTCAGACGGATCACCAGTTCCCCGCCCTGCCGCCGCAGCGTCAGCGCCACCGGGCGCGGCTTCTTCTGGTGCTTCCTTATCGCGCTCTCCACCTGCACGGCATCGGCGCCGACCACGTCCTCCTGGCCCATGATAACCATCTGCGGCGTGTAGATCATCCGGCGCCCGCCGGCCTGGGCGTAGCCCTTTTGCCGCCGGGTATGGGCAGGCTTGGCGAACTTGTCCTTCCAGCCGATGTAATCCCAGTAATCCACATGCAGCGCCAGCGGCAGCACGTCATCGCGGGCGGCCAGCTTATGCAGCAGCGCATCTGCGGGCGGGCAGGACGAACAGCCCTGCGAGGTAAACAGCTCCACCACCACGGGGTCTGCTGCGGATTGGCCATGCACCGGCAGGGCCAGGGCCAGAACCGTCATGATCGACGCCAGAAATTTCATGAATCGCCTTCTCTGCTACTTAGCCCACTGGTCTAAAGATGTGCCGGGGGTTAGGCCAATCAATCATTTTTGAGGCCCGAGGGCAGCGGCAGCGCGGCCAAAAATGTGTACAATCGCATACAAAACTGCCCCTGCGGCGTTTGAACTATTGAATGCAGCGCTTACCTCATGCATTTAACAAGCAGCGAATTCCCAAGTTCAATTTCTTGAGGGAGGCCACCCATGCCTATCACCGTCGGACAGGACAACGCCAGCGCGCGCCGCACTCTCAGCGTCAACGGCAAAACGATCTCCTACTATTCCATTCCCGCAGCCACCGAAGCAGGCTTTGGCGACTTTTCCAAACTTCCCGCCGCGCTGAAGGTGGTGCTGGAAAACATGCTGCGCTTCGAGGATGGCGGTTTTTCCGTCTCCACCGATGACATCAAGGCCTTTGGCGAGTGGGCCGGCAAGGGCGGCAAGAACCCGCGCGAGATCGCCTACCGCCCGGCCCGCGTGCTGATGCAGGATTTCACCGGCGTGCCCGCGGTGGTCGACCTGGCCGCCATGCGTGACGGCATCGTCGGCCTCAAGGGCTCGGCGGCCAAGATCAACCCGCTGGTGCCGGTGGATCTGGTCATCGACCACTCGGTGATGATCGACGAATTCGGCAACCCGCGCGCGTTCCAGATGAACGTCGACCGCGAGTATGAGCGCAACATGGAGCGCTACCAGTTCCTGAAATGGGGCCAGAAAGCGTTCAACAACTTCCGCGTGGTGCCGCCGGGCACCGGCATCTGCCACCAGGTGAACCTGGAATACCTGGCCCAGACCGTCTGGACAGATGTGGACCAGAACGGCGAGGAAGTCGCCTATCCCGACACCCTCGTCGGCACCGACTCCCACACCACCATGGTGAACGGCGCTGCGGTTCTGGGCTGGGGTGTTGGCGGCATCGAGGCCGAGGCGGCAATGCTGGGCCAGCCGATTTCCATGCTGATCCCCGAAGTCGTCGGCTTTGAGCTGACCGGCGAGATGACCGAAGGCACCACCGGCACCGATCTGGTGCTGAAAGTGGTAGAGATGCTGCGCGCCAAGGGCGTGGTCGGAAAATTCGTCGAGTTCTTCGGCGACGGCCTGGACCGGCTGCCGCTGGCCGACCGGGCGACCATTGCCAACATGGCCCCCGAATACGGCGCCACCTGCGGCTTCTTCCCGATCGACGACGAAACCCTCCGCTACCTGCGCAACACCGGCCGCGACAAGGACCGCATCGCGCTGGTTGAGGCCTATGCCAAGGAAAACGGCTTGTGGCGCGACGAAAGCTACAAGCCGGTCTATACCGATACGCTGCATTTGGACATGGGCACCGTCGTGCCCGCGATCTCCGGGCCGAAACGGCCGCAGGACCACATAGCGCTGGATAAGGCAGCCACCACCTTCCACGACTACGTCGAAGGCCAGCGCGGCGGCAAGGATGCAGGCGAACGTGCCGAAAGCCGCTGGGAGGCGGAAGGCGGGCAGCCGGAACCGCAGAATATTCCCGGCGACAAGGGCCACCACAAGTCCGGCTTCGTGAGCACGGACGAGCACAACTACCAGCTGCACGACGGCTCCATCGTGATCGCCTCGATCACCTCCTGCACCAACACGTCGAACCCCTATGTGATGATCGGCGCAGGGCTGGTGGCCAAGAAGGCGCATGAGCGCGGCCTGACCCGCAAGCCCTGGGTCAAGACCTCGCTCGCACCGGGCTCGCAGGTGGTGTCCGAGTATCTGGAGGCGGCCGGCCTGCAGGAGCATCTGGACGCCATCGGGTTTAACCTCGTGGGCTACGGCTGCACCACCTGCATCGGCAACTCCGGCCCGCTGGCCGATGAAATCTCCAAGTGCATCAACGACAACGACCTGATCGGCGTCTCGGTGCTGTCGGGCAACCGCAACTTCGAGGGCCGCATCTCGCCGGACGTGCGCGCCAACTACCTGGCTTCGCCGCCGCTGGTGGTGGCCTATGCGCTGGCCGGCGACATGAACATCGACATCACCACCGCGCCGCTGGGGCAGGATCAGGACGGCAACGACGTCTTCCTCAAGGACCTGTGGCCGACCCAGAAGGAAATCGCCGACCTGGTCGAAAAGACCGTGACGCGCGACGCCTTCCAGTCGAAATACGCCGATGTCTTCAAGGGCGACGAGAAGTGGCAGGCGGTGGAGGTCACCGACGCGGAAACCTATGACTGGCCCGCAAGCTCCACCTACATTCAGAACCCGCCCTACTTCCAGGACATGGGTCCCGAGCCGGGCACCATCGAAAACATCGAAGGCGCCAAAGTTCTGGCGATCCTGGGCGATATGGTCACCACCGACCACATCTCGCCCGCCGGTTCCTTTGCCACCACCACGCCCGCAGGCCAGTACCTGCTGGAACGCCAGGTGCAGCCGCGCGAATTCAACTCCTACGGCTCGCGCCGCGGCAACCACGAGATCATGATGCGCGGCACCTTTGCCAACATCCGCATCCGGAACGAGATGCTGGACGGCGTCGAGGGCGGCTATACCAAGGGCCCCGATGGCGAACAGACCTCGATCTACGACGCCTCGATGGCGCATCAGGCCAACGGCACTCCGCTGGTCGTGTTCGGCGGCGAGCAGTACGGCGCGGGCTCCTCGCGCGACTGGGCGGCCAAGGGCACCGCGCTCTTGGGCGTCAAGGCAGTGATCGCCGAGAACTTTGAGCGGATCCACCGCTCCAACCTGGTGGGCATGGGCGTGATCCCGTTCGAATTCACTGGCGGCGATACCCGCAAGACCCTGGGCCTGACCGGTGAGGAAACCGTTACGATCCGCGGCCTGGACAGCATCAAACCGCTGCAGGAAGTGCCGTGCGAGATCACCTATGCGGACGGGTCGGAAAAGACCATCACGCTGAAGTGCCGTATCGATACCGCGCCGGAGATCGAATACATCGAACACGGCGGCGTGCTGCACTATGTGCTGCGCAACCTGGCCAAGCAGTAAGGCCAGCCGCCGCCAGACCGTCGAGGGCGCCCGTTCGGGCGCCCTTTTCCATTGGATACGGCGTCTGCATTCAGTCAGGAACCGCCCGGCGGTCCCGGCTAATGGCTGTAGTTGCGGCTGTGCAGGATCCGGCCGATCTCCCCTTCGGCCTTCAGCTCCCTGATCGCGCGGTCGAACTCTTCCAGGTAGGCCGCTGCGCCGCTGGCGCGGGACAGTCCGAAGTGCGACATGCGGCTGGAGACCGGTTTCCCGGCGGCGGCAATCCGGTCATGCCAGCCGTTCAAGCCCACGTGATACCGCCCGACGGCATCGTCGATGGCAATCAGGTCCAGCTGGCCGAACAGAAGCATTTGCATCAGACCGGCCGCATCGCCGCTTTTGACGATCCGGTTGCGGGCGCTGAACGCGGCTTCCATCTCCGGGTCGATGACGCTGCCGTTCACCATTCCCAGCCTCAGGTGCGACACACCGGCATAGCCCGCGCTCCATGCCAGCCCGTCTGGAAAGCGGCCCCGGTTGTACCAAAGCGTGTTTGTCTGCTGAAAGGCGGGTTCGGTAAAGGCCAGGAAGGCCTCGCGCTCCGGGGACTTGTACAACGGCAGGATGCCATCTGCCTCTCCTGACTTTGCCTGGGCGAGGCAGCGCTGCCAGGGCAGCAGAACGGTGACCGCGCTGAGGCCGCCGATCCGCTCCATCACCGCGTCCAGAAGGTCCACCTTCAGCCCGCCGGACGGGATGCTGCCGGTTCCCAATGTGTAGGGCGGATAAGGATCGTAGCAGAAGGTCAGGACTGTTTCCGCCCGCGCAGCCGCGGCAAAGAGGAAGGCGGCCAAAACGCAGCCCAGTCCTGTTTTCAAATACCTTGCGGGATCAATCGCTTTCATCTCTTTCCCGGACAACGTGTTTGGCCGGCACGCAGTGCCGCGAAACCCTGAATTTCTTAACTATAAAATCCTGCAGCATTCCGCGGCAGATTGAAAGTGTCTGCTAGAATGCCCGCCCCCGTACCCGCGTGCCGGCCCGAAGCCAAAAAAGCTATCTGTTCCCGCAGCGTTAGCTGCTATAACAGTCGTTAATTTTGTGTTAATATATATCGTAGATAGATCTTTTCCCTTTTAGGGCGCATTCAGAGGCCGCACGCAGAACGTATGAAAGAAGCCGCATTTGCCGTTATTTATCCGGACATAGACACTTTTGAAGACCATGCTAAGGCGGTGGCGGCAATGATCTGCGAGACCCGGAGCTTTCCCGGCTGCATCGAGGCCCATGCCGGCATCAACCGCGCGCGCCATGAAATTGCAGTTTTTCACTACTGGGAATCAAACGATCACCTGGACCGCTACCTGACCTGGCGCGCCGAACGCGGCGACCTGGACGCCCGCAGCGCCACGATGCGGCGCGAACAGGATTTCCGCACTTACTCCGTGCCGTAAGACCTGCGCGGGCCTGCCGCCGCCTGCACAATATCTGTTCGCAAACCGCAGATTGCCCCGCCGCGCCGGGCGCGGCAATAGTGGGGCCATGAAACAGACCAGCAGCATCACCGGCTATCACGCCCACGTCTATTTCGGCGAAACCACCGCCGAAGAGGCCCGCACCCTTTGCCAGCAAGCGGCTCAGCAGTTCGGCGTTCAAATGGGCCGGATGCATCAGAAAAACGTGGGCCCGCATCCAAGGTGGTCCTGCCAGCTGGCCGCCAGCCCGGAGCAATTCGCCAAGCTTCTGCCCTGGCTGGCCCTGAACCGGGAGGGGCTGATCGTGTTTGCCCATCCGGAAACCGGCGACGCCCTGGCGGATCATCGCGATCACGGTATCTGGCTGGGGGCCGGACTGCCTCTGGATCTCAGCATTTTCAGCTGATATGCGGCGCCTCCAGCAGAAATTTCCGGGCAGCCGGCCAGGCCGCTGCCCCTTTTGACACGCGGAGCTTCCATTGACCGAAGCAGTAATCATTGAGCTGCAGCCACTGCCGGGGCAATACACCCGGCTGGCGGTACTGGTGAAACAGATGGTGGAACAGGTCCGGGATTATCCCGGCTGCCTGCAAGCGGACACGCTGCTTGCCCCGGACCGGAACGAAATTGCCATCTTCCAGCGCTGGGAAACTGCCGAGGCCTTCAGCGACTATCTGATTTGGCGCTCCAAGCAGGAAGATTTCGCGCAGCTCCACACGCTGCTGGCGGCGGAGCCGGGCTTCAAGAGCTTTGCCTTGGGCATGGGCATGGGCGCCTGACGCGCCCTGCCCGGTTACTGGCCTGCGGCCTTCTCCATCGCCGGGCGCAGGGTGTTTTCGATCACCCGCTGGGTCACAGGCCCGGCAAAGCGCAGCACGATTTTGCCTTCGCCATCCACCACATAGGTCTCCGGCACACCATAAAGGCCCCAGTCGATTGCCATCCGGCCCTTCTCGTCCCGGCCAATGGCCGTGTAGGGATCGCCGAGCTCCTTCAGGAAGGCCTCCGCATTGGCCAGTTGGTCCTTGTAGTTGATGCCGTAAATCGGAATGCCTTCGTTGGACAGCGCCTCAAGGTTCGGATGCTCCACCCGGCACGGCGCGCACCAGCTGGCCCAGTAGTTCACCAGTTTCACATTGCCGTCGCGCAGGGTTTCGTCGCTGAACATTTCCTTGCCGGGAAACTCATCCAGTACAACCGGCGGTGCGGGCTGGCCCTCGCGGGCGGAGGGCAAGCTGTTGGGGTCTTCGCGGAACATGCCCACCAGCGCCAGGCCGACAAAGCCTGCAAACACGAGGCCAGGGACCGCCATCAGCGGAGAGATCTTAGCCATTGCGCTTTACCCTGCTTTCCAGAGTTTCCATCTCCCGGCGGACCTTGCGGCCGCGCCAGATCGTCAGCACCACCAGCGCCACCAGTAAAAGCAGCGATGCGGCGTAGGCCGACAGCACCGTATCGGCGTATTTTCCAAGATCGGGCATCAGGCCTCCAGCCGTTCGCGCGCCATCAGAGCCTTGATGCGGCGGGCGCGGATTTCAGTTCCGGTGCGGTAGAACACCAGCGCGATGAACAACAGCACAAACCCCGCCATGCAGACATACAGCGGATTGGAAAACGCATCGGCGACGTTTTCCTTCTTGTCCAGCGACAGTGACGCGCCCTGGTGCAGCCCCTGGTTCCAGAAGTTCACCGCGTAGCGGCTGAGCACGGCAAACACCGAACCCACCAGGCACAGGATCGACGTGAGGTCGGCGGCGGTGTCGGGATTGTCGATCGCCTCCCACAGGGCGATGTAGCCGAGGTAGAACAGGAACAGCACCAGGAAGGAGGTCAGACGCGGATCCCAGGCCCACCAGGTGCCCCACATCGGCTGGCCCCAGATAGCCCCGGTGATCAGCGCAATCACCGTCATCACCACGCCCACAGGCGCGGCGGCCCGGGCCGCCAGCGCGCTGACATGATGACGGCGGATCACCCAGACCAGCGAAGTGACCAGCATCATGAACCACGCGTTGATCGCCATCAGCGCCGAGGGCACATGCAGGAAGATGATCTTGACGGTTGAGCCCTGACGGTAGTCATCAGGCGTGAAGAAAAACCCCCAGACCAGCCCCACGGTGATCAGCACCGCTGAGCCGGCCCACAAGGCCGGCATCACCTTTTCGGTGGTGGCCAGGAATTTCTTCGGGTTGGCGTATTCCCATATCGACATGGTGGCTATTTAGCTCTTGTTCTCGGGTTTCTCAATTGGCTGGCCCCTAGCGCAAATTGACGCGCAGGACGGCAGCACTGGCAAAGGGCAGCAAGGCGATGGAAGCGGCGGAGATCCCGGCCAGCAGCAGCAGCGGCGTCTGCACCGCCATGCCCTCGGCGCCGCGGCGGGCCACCTCCGAACCGAAGATCAGCGTCGGCACATAGAGCGGCATCACCAGGAGCGACATCAGCAGGCCCCCGCGTTTCAGCCCCACCGTCAGCGCGGCGCCGAAGGTGCCGATGACGGACAGCGCAGGCGTGCCCAGCAGCAGGGAGATCACCAGCCATTGAAAGCCGGCGGCCGGCAGATTCAGCAACACGCCGAGCACCGGCGCGGCCATCACCAGCGGCAGCCCGGTGGTGATCCAATGGGCCAGCGCCTTGATCGTGACGGTGCTTTCCAGCGGCAGCGGTGCGGTGGCCAGAAGGTCGAGCGAGCCGTCCTCCCAATCCAGCGCCAGCAGCCGGTCGAGCGACAGCAGGCAGGCGAGAAGCGCCCCCAGCCACAGCACGCCGGGCGCGATACGGGCCAGCAGTTCGGACTGCGGGCCGACGGAGAACGGCACCATCACGGTCACGATCAGAAAGAACGCAAGGCCCAGGCCAAAGCCGCCGCCCGCACGCAGGGCAAGCTTGAGATCCCGCAGGAGAAGCGCAATCACAAGAAGTCTCCGTCAAAGTCGTCGATCTCCGGCGGCTTGGCCTTGTAGGGGCCGACGTCCAGCACCTCTGCCTCCAGCCCCAGATCGATGTGGGTGGCAATCAGCGCCGAACCGCCCTGCCCCAGATGCGCCCGCACCGCATTTGCAAACATCGCGACCGAGGCCGTGTCGAGGCTCACCGTCGGTTCATCCATGATCCAGACCGGGCGGCCCGTGACCAGCATCCGGCTGAGGCCCAGGCGGCGTTTCTGTCCAGCCGACAGCGCACCGGCTTGCCGGTCGCGCAGGGTTTGAAGGTCGAACCCGTCCAGCGCCTGTTCAATGCCATTGCGGCCAAAGACACTGGCCCAGAAGGTCAGGTTCTCTGCCACCGTCAGCGTCGGCTTCAGCCCGTCGGAATGGGCGGCATAGGCGATCTGGTCCTCAGCGCCCTCAACCTGCCCCCGCAGCGGGGGTTGCAGGCCTGCGACGGTGCGCAGCAGCGTGGTCTTGCCGATGCCGTTGGGGCCGCGCAGGATCAGCGCCTTGCCGGAAGCCAAGGAAAAACTCAGCCCCTCCAGCACCGGGATACCTCCGCGGGCCACGCTCAGATCCGTCACAGTTACTGTCATGAAGCCCGCTTATCCCATTGTGCCCGCGCATGAAAAGACCATTTAGCCGCGGCCCGCTTTGCGGCAGGTCAAAAGACTCTGCACAAAATCAGACCGGCAGCGCCGCCATGGCGATCCGCCGGCCCTCTGACAGCAGAACATTGTAAGTGCGGCACGCGGCAGGCGAATTCATGATCTCCACCCCCAGACCGGCTTGCTCCAGCGCGGCGCGCAGCTCTGCGGGGATATGGGCGATCTCTTCGCCGGTGCCGATGAACAGCACGTCGATCTCCCCGGCCAGCGCCAGCAGCGGCTCTGCATCACCCAGCCCGCCCCAGGCCGCGGTGCCGGCCGCCGATGTCAGAACCGCCCCCTGATGCACCTGCCCGCCGATGCGGAAGAACCCCGCGCCATAGCCGTCAATCGGCTGCGCGTCGCTATAGCTCACTTCATTCAGGCGCATACGCGGTCCTTTCAGTCAAATACAGGGAGGCTGGATACCACGGCCAGCCCGATCACGGAATAGGAGGCAAAGCGGTAGAGCTTCTCCAATCCGGGATCGAACAGCGCCTTTCCGGTGAGCGTGGTGATCACGTAAGGCACGCCCAGGAGGCAGGCCAGGATCACCGCCTTGAGGCTGGCCATGCCGCCAAAGATCAGGTTGGCAGCGATCACCACGTCAAGCGCCGCAAGGAACACGATGGTATTGGCTCGGACCCTCGCCACGTCGCGCACATTGGCCAGGTAAAAGACGATGATCACCGGCCCGGTCAGCCCCGTCATGCCGCCGACCACGCCCGCCGCGCCGCCGATGGCAAACCGTCCCGGCCAGCCCAGCCGCCCCTGCCAGCGCCAGCCGGAGATCACCGCGGCCAGCGTCACGCCGATGACCGCGGCTGCCAGCCAGCGCAGCGTCAGGGCATCCAATTGCGACATGACCCACAGACCCGCAGGCACCGTGACCGCCGCCGCCATTGCCAGCGCGCCGACCTCTGCTTTGTCAGCCGTGCTCCAGGCCTGCGGGAACAGGGTGATGGTGGAAAACACCCCCATCAGCACCATCAGGAACACGACATCCGCCGCGGGCAGGAACTGCGCGCCGACGGGGACAAAGATCATCGCGGTGCCAAAACCAGTGAAGCCGCGGACAAGACCCGCGGCTCCAATGGTCAGGAACAGCCAGAACAGCCCCGGTGTGTCCAGGGCTGCCTGAAAGGCCTCAAGCATCGATGTTCGAAAACTGGTTGCCGGTGGTGTTCGCCTGCTTCGACCAGTCGCGCTTCACCCCCAGCTTCAGCAGGATGGTGGAGGCCACGAACACGGACGAATAGGTCCCGACCAGCACCCCCCAGATCATCGCAAAAACAAAGCCGCGGATCACGTCGCCGCCCAGCACGTACAGCGAGATCAGCGCCAGCAGCGTGGTGACAGAGGTCATGACCGTCCGGCTGAGCGTCTCGTTGATCGAGATGTTCAGAACTTCGGCCAGATCCTTCTGCTTGTAACGGCGCAGGTTCTCGCGCACCCGGTCGAACACAACCACGGTGTCGTTCAGCGAGTAACCGACGATGGTCAGCAGGGCGGCAATGATCGCCAGGTCGAAACGGATCTGCAGCTCCGAGAACACGCCGATGGTCAGCACCACGTCATGCACCAGTGCCGCCACCGCACCGAGGGCAAACTGCCACTCGAACCGCAACCAGATGTAGACCAGCACCGCCGCAATCGCCAAAGCGACCGCAATCACCGCCGTGGTGATCAGCTCGCCCGAGACCTTGGGACCGACGGATTCAACCGAGACAAATTTGATGCCCGGCGCCACGGCGTCCAGCGCGGTTTTCAGCGTTTCGATCATCTCGCCGGAGATCGCCTCGCCGTCGTCCTGTGCCTGAATGCGGATCATGGCCACATGCTGGTCTTCCTCGAACGACGGGTCGAACACCTCGGTGATCGACACATCGCCCAGCTCATGCACCGCCAGCGCGTCGCGGTAGGCGCCGACATCCACAACTTCGGATGCCTCGGTGCGGATGGTGGTGCCGCCGCGGAAGTCGATGCCGAAGTTCAGCCCCTGCCACAGGAAGGAGGCCATCGCCACCACCATCATCAGGGCAGAAATACCCAGCCACAGCTTGGCGCGTTTGAAGAAATCGAAAGAGGTTTCCTGGGGAACAAGTCTCAGCCGCATATCACACCTCAATCGTTTTCGGACGGCGCCGTTCAAACCACATGACGATCATCAGGCGGGTGACAAAGATCGCGGTGAAAACCGAGGTCAGAATGCCCAAACCAAGGGTGATCGCAAAGCCGCGCACCGGGCCGGAGCCGATAGCGAACAGGATCACCGCAGTGATGAAAGTGGTGATGTTGGCGTCGAGAATGGCGCTCAGCGCCTTGGAGTAGCCTTCGTCGATGGCCTTGGCCGGGCCGCGGCCCGATTTCAGCTCCTCGCGGATACGTTCGAAGATCAGCACGTTGGCGTCCACCGCCATACCGACCGTCAGCACGATGCCGGCGATGCCCGGCAGCGTCAGGGTGCCGCCGATCAGGCTGAGCATGCCGAAGATCAGTGCAATGTTCAGGATCAGCGCCACATTGGCAAACAGGCCGAACAGGCCATAGCTGAGGCCCATGAACACCAGCACCGCGACAAAGGCCACAATGGTGGCAATCTTGCCGGCATCGATGCTGTCCTGGCCCAGCTCGGGGCCGATGGTGCGCTCTTCCAGGAATTCCAGCCCGGCAGGCAGCGCGCCTGCGCGCAGCAGCACGGCCAGATTGGTGCTTTCCTCGATGGTGAAGTTGCCGGTGATGATGCCGGAGCCGCCGGGAATGTGCGACTGGATCACCGGGGCAGAGACCACCTCGTCATCGAGCACGATCGCAAAGGGCGAGCCGATGTTTTCGGCGGTGTAGTCGCCAAAGCGGCGCGCGCCGGAGGTGTTGAAGCGGAAGGTCACCGCAGGCCGCCCGTTCTGGTCATAAGACGGCTGGGCATCCACCAGGTCCTCGCCGGTCACAACGGCGGCGGCTTCGATGGTGTAATAGGCGCCTTCCTCATCCAGCGACGGGATCACCTTGTTGCCCATGCCGGGGGCAGCGTCGGGGTCGCTGCCGCGGCCCACAACCGGGTTGAAAGTCAGCTGCGCGGTGGTGCCGATGATCTCCTTCAGTTCCGACGCGGACCCGATGCCGGGAACCTGGATCAGGATCCGGTCTGCGCCCTGGCGCTGGATGGTCGGCTCGCGGGTGCCCACCTCGTCGATGCGGCGGCGCACGATTTCCAGCGACTGGCGCACGGTGCGGTCGTCGGAGGCAATCATTTCCTCCTCACTCAGGCGCACCACCAGGATGTCGCCCTGGGCCGAGACCTCGATGTCGTTGGCGCCGACGCCGGTCAGCGTGGTGATCGGGTTGGCAAGGCCGCGCACGATTTCCAGCGCGCGGGCCATGCCATCGGGTTTGGAGAGCTTCAGGCGAATCTCATCCGCAGGCCCCGGCTGGCGGCGGAAGGTGCCGACGGTATCACGCTCCGGCCGCAGCGCATCGCGCACCTCCGGCCACAGCGCATCCATGCGCGCCTCATAGACGTCCTCAACCTGCACTTCGGCCAGCAGATGCGCGCCGCCCCGCAGGTCAAGGCCCAGGTTCACCAGACCCGACGGCAGGAACGACGGCCACTGGCCGGCCGTTTCCAGCCGCTCCGGCGTTTCGCCCTTGGCGATGATATCGGCGGCCGCGTCGTTGGACTGTTCGACGCGGGTGTAAAACCCGTTTGGCAGGGCAAGCATCAATCCAGCTGCGCACACCAGCCAGATCAGCACCCTCTTCCAGAGATCAATTTGCAGCATTGCCCTGCCTTTTCAGATGGTTGCAAGGGGCGCTTAAGCTGCCGGCTCGGTCTTGTTCAGAACCTGGGCAATGGTCGCCTTGACCACGCGCACCTTGACGCCCTCGGCGATTTCCACCTCGATCTCGCCGTCTTCCTTGACCTTGGCCACCTTGCCGATCACGCCGCCCTGGGTCACCACCTGGTCACCGCGGCGCAGGCCGTCCACCATCGCCTGATGCTGTTTCATCTTCTTCTGCTGCGGGCGGATCAGCAGGAAGTACATGATCGCGAAGATCAGGATAAGCGGGAGAAATTGGCCGATTGCGCCAGCGTCCATGGGATATTCCTTCTGTCAAAGCGGCAAGGTGTTCATGCCGGAAATTTGCAGCGGAACCTATGCGCTGGACCGGGGGTTTGCAAGGGAACGCTGCAGCCCCGCAGAGGCGGAGTGCAGGCCACGGCGGCACCGGCTCCGGCAGGTGGCGCAAGAAAGCGTCAACAGACACCGCCGGAACGCGGATTTTGATTGCAAAACAGCGTGATTCGGCGCTTTGCTTTCCCGTGCGCAAGCCGCCAGGCGCGGGGCTTTGCCCCCCCTCTTTCCGGTCCGGATGGCGGCCCGGCCATTCCTGAAAGAAGGAACAGGCGCATGATGATGGTGCGCTGCTATCTCGCCCCCTCGGCCATCGAAGGTCTGGGCGTTTTCTGCCATGACAACATCACCAAGGGCGACATTGTCTGGCGTTACGACAGGATGCTCGACACCACCTTCCCCGAGAGCAAGCTGGACAATGTCGAACCGCACATGAAGGAGTTCCTTGAACGCTACTGCTTCCCGGATCCCTGCCGCCCGGGCTACCTGATCCTGCAATGCGACGAAGGGCGTTTCCTGAACCACTCCATGTACCCGAACCTCGATTTTTCCGACGGGGTATGGGGCCGGGCGCTGGCCAATGTTCCGGCCGGCACGGAACTGACTTTCGACTATGCCGACTTCCTGACCGGAGAGATCCGCATGCAGCCGCCGCGGCATCACGTGCACACGCTGCCGATGGCCGCGGAATAAGCAAAATGAGGCCGGGTCCAGCACCCGGCCTTAGCAATTCCGCAGCCACCGGGCTGTGACCGAATAACCCGCTTGCAGACAGACCGCACGCCCCCCTTCCCCTTTGTTCACCCTTGCGTCATAGGATGGGCCTACTGATTCAATTGTTTGCAACGCTAGGAGAGACTCTCATGCATGACATCCGCGCTATCCGCGAAAATCCTGCCGCTTTCGACGCCGCTGTGGCGCGGCGCGGGGATGCGGGCGTGTCATCCGAGATCCTGGCGCTGGATGAGGCGCGCCGGGCCAAGATCCTGGCGGCGGAAACCGCGCAAGCTGAGCAGAACAAGGCCTCCAAGGAAGTCGGTGCTGCCAAGGGCCGCGGCGATGAGGCCGAATTCGAACGCCTGCGCGCGCTGGTGGCCGAAAAGAAGGCCGAAGTGGCGGCCATGAACACCGAGGCCAAGGAACTGGACCAGCAGTTGAACGACATGCTGGCCACCATTCCGAACCTGCCTTTCGACGATGTGCCGCTGGGCGAGGACGAAGACGACAACGTCGAAATCCGCCGCTGGGGCGAGCCGAAGGCGCTGGAGTTCGAGGCCAAGGAGCATTTCGAGATCGAAGGCGTGAAGCCGGGCATGGACTTCGAGGTTGCGGCCAAGCTGTCGGGCAGCCGGTTTGTGGTGCTGTCCGGTGCGGTGGCCCGTATCCACCGGGCGCTGGCGCAGTTCATGATCAACACCCATGTGGACGAAAACGGCCTGACCGAGACCTGGACCCCGGTGCTGGTGCGCGAAGAGATGATGTACGGCACCGGCCAGCTGCCCAAGTTCGGCGAGGACAGCTACAAGACCACTGACGGCTGGTGGCTGGTGCCGACGGCGGAGGTCACGCTGACCAATATCGTGAACGGCCTGACGGTTGAGGAAAGCTACCTGCCGCGCCGCTATGTGGCCCACACCCAGTGCTTCCGTTCCGAGGCGGGTTCGGCCGGCAAGGACACCGCCGGGATGCTGCGCCAGCACCAGTTCGAGAAGGTCGAAATGGTCTCTGTCACCCATCCGGACAAGAGCGTTGAGGAGCATGAGCGCATGACCCGCTGCGCCGAGGACATCCTTGAGCGTCTGGGCCTGCCCTACCGCACCATTGTCCTGTGCACCGGCGACATGGGCTTTGGCGCCCGCAAGACCCACGACATCGAGGTCTGGGTGCCCGGGCAGAACACCTACCGCGAGATCTCCTCGGTCTCTGTCTGCGGCGATTTCCAGGCCCGCCGGATGAATGCGCGCTTCAAGCCCGCGGATGGCGGCAAGCCGCAGTTCGTGCACACGCTGAACGGCTCCGGTCTGGCCGTCGGGCGCTGCCTGATTGCGGTGCTGGAAAACGGCCAGCAGGCCGATGGCTCGGTCAAGCTGCCCGAGGTTCTGGCGCCCTACCTTGGCGGCAAGCTGACCCTGACCGCCGAGGGGCAGCTGGTCTGACCCAACCCAGCCCCAAACAAGAAAACCGGCGCCATCTGGCGCCGGTTTTTATTTGAGATCAAAGGCCAGACGTTACTTCTTCGCCTTCTTCTTTTTCTTCTCGCCGGTCTTCCCCTCCAGGATCGCCTGCGCCTTGGCCTTCTCCTTTTCGATGGCCTTCTTGGCCTTGGCCTTCATCTTCTTGGCCTTAAGCTTGGCCTTGATTTTCGCGGCCGCAAATTCCTCCGACAGATTGGCGGCCTTGCGCTTGGCCTTGGCGGCCTTTGCCTTGGCTTTTGCCGCCTTCTCCTCCGCTGCCTTGCGGGCCGCTTCGGCTTCGGCAAGCTTTCTGTCCATCTCTTCCTGCGACGGCTGCGCCTGAGAGGCCTCCGCCTGGCCGCCGCCCGTGCCGGGGGCAGCATTGCCGTTCACCGGCTTGACGGCGGCAGCCTGAGCCGGGCGGTCCTCCGCTCCGGTGTCCGCAGCTTCGCTGGCCAAGGCCGTCAGCGCTGCCGCGCGGCTTGCTCCGATACCCGGGATGCCGCGCAGGCCGGCGTCATCCATCCCGGCCAAGTCTTCGACGGAACGCACGCCATGGTCCTGCAGCACCTTGGCCAGCGCCGGCCCGACCCCGCGCAGCTTGTGAATTGGTGTCATGCCTGATCTATTCCCTTCTGTTCATCGCTTTATCTTTAATATCCCGGTGCAGGGATCGCCCGGCTCCGCCTAGGCAGGAAAGGGCACGAGGCATTTTTTGTCTTCATCCCAAAGCTTTAGCGTCAAAGCCCGCACCGCTTCCGGGAACTTGATCCGGCGCAGCCCCAGCTCCGGCGGCAGGCTGTAATGGCACTGCCGCAGCCGGTAGGACGGGATGCGCGCATTGTAATGGTGGATGTCATGCAGGGTGATATTCGCCACCGCCATGTCGAAAAACCAGCCGAAATCCAGGCAGGACGATCCCTGCAGCGCCGCCACCTGCGGGTTCAGGTCCGGGCGGCGGTCCCAGTAGGTGTCCTCGAAATTGTGCTGAAGATAGACCAGGAACACCCCGATCATGCCGCCAAGGAAGGAAAACACCAGCCAGATCCAGATGCCGGTCATCCCCGCCGCCCAATAAAGCAGCGCCAGCATCGCCACGATCACCAGATTGTGCAGGACCACGCCCCAAACCCCGAACCGCACGGTGTTCTTGGGCCAGCGGTAGCGGATGAAATAGGTGAAGGCAGACCCCAGCGGCACCAGCACAAACGGGTTGCGGTAGAGCCGGTAGCCCAGCCGCTCCCAAAACCCGGCCGCCTTCCACTCCCGCACCGTCATGGTGTGGATTTCTCCGGTTTCGCGGTGCTCCAGATTGCCGATGTTGGAATGGTGCAGGTTGTGGTTCTGCTTCATCACCTCAAAAGGCGCAAAGGTGAAGGGCGACAGCACATGGCCCGCGATCTCATTCTGCAGGCGTGTCTCAAACAGCGAATGGTGCCCGGTGTCATGCTGCAGCACGTAAAGCCGCACCGCGGCAAAGGCGAAAACCGCCCCGGCAGACAGCATGACATACCAGCGGTCCGCATGGGCGACGGCCAGATACAGCGACAGGAAATAGACTGCAAATGTCCCGAAATAGCTGAGCGATGCCAGACGGTTGTCCTTTTCGGTGAACTTGCGCGTGTGTGCCCTCAGATCCATAAATTCACCCATAAATGCGCGATGTGACAGGCATGCGAACAAAGGCGCAGCCCGCCCAAGATTAAACTGAGATAATCCCGGCCATTCCAAAAGCAAGACGGCCGCGTCCAGACGCCTCAACCCTAAGGATAACACTCTGCCGCGCGTGATGAAACAGGCCCGTTGCGGACAGCGCTGCACGGCAGAGCCCCGCCGAAGCCGCGGCGGGCGCAACGAAAAAGCGCCGCCCGTCAGGGCGGCGCCGGGCCCAACGGGCCAAGGTATTCTGTGAATGCCGCGAGGCCGGGCGGGAGCCGTCCCGCGCTTGCCGCGTCAGCTGCCGCGCTTGTTCAGGTGCTTGGCCAGGGCTCCGGCGTTCTTGGCGCGCTTGCCCTTATAGGGGTTCTTGTCCCCCTGCCCGCGCATATAGAGGCGGATCGGCGTTCCCGGCATGTCGAAATCTTCGCGCAAGCCATTGACCAGATAGCGGGTATAGCTTTCCGGCAGCTTGTCGGGGTGCGAGCACATCACCACAAACCCCGGCGGGCGGCTCTTGGCCTGGGTCATGTAGCGCAGCTTGATGCGCTTGCCCTGGGGCGCTGGCGGCGGGTGCTGCTCCAGCATGCCAACCAGCCAGCGGTTCAGCGCGGCGGTGGGCACCCGGCGGTTCCAGGTGGCATAGGCGCGCATGATCGCATCATGCAGCCGGTCCAGCCCCTTGCCGGTCTTGGCCGACACGGTCACCAGCGGTGCGCCGCGCAGCTGCGGCAGCAGGCGGCCGAAGGCTTCCTTGAGGTCGCGCAGCTTGTCCTGCTTGTGCTCTTCGGCGTCCCATTTGTTGACCGCAACCACAACCGCGCGCCCTTCGCGCTCGGCCAGGTCGGCAATCCGCAGGTCCTGCTGTTCAAACGGGATGCTGGCGTCCAGCAGCACCACCACGACCTCGGCGAACTTCACCGCGCGCAGGCCGTCAGAGACCGAGAGCTTTTCCAGCTTCTCCTGCACCTTGGCCTTCTTGCGCATGCCGGCGGTGTCGAACACCCGCATCGGCACGCCGTTCCAATTGATCTTAAGCGAGATCGCATCGCGGGTGATCCCGGCCTCAGGCCCGGTCAGCAGCCGCTCCTCGCCCAGGATCTTGTTGATCAGGGTCGATTTGCCCGCGTTCGGGCGGCCCACCACGGCGACCTGAAGCGGCTTGGCGTCGGTCGGAACCGGAACCACCTCTTCCTCGTCCTCGCCGATCTCTTCATAGAGCTCGACATCGGTGTCCGGCGAATGATCCACGGCCTCGGCCTCGAACTTCTCCGCCAGCGGCTGCAGGATGCCGTAAAGGTCCGGCATCCCCTCGCCGTGCTCGCCCGACAGGCGCAGCGGCTCGCCCAGGCCCAGGCCGTAGGCCTCCAGCACACCCGCCTCGGCGGCGTTGCCCTCGGCCTTGTTCGCGGCCAGGATCACATGCGCGGACTTGCGGCGCAGGATGTCGGCGAAAACCTCGTCGGTCGGCGTCACCCCGGTGCGGGCGTCGATCATGAACAGGCAGATGTCGGCCATATCCACCGCCCGCTCCGTCAGGCGGCGCATGCGGCCTTCCAGCGAGTTGTCGGTGGCGTCTTCCAGACCGGCGGTGTCGATCACGGTAAAACGCAGATCCCCCAGCCGTGCCTCGCCCTCGCGCAGGTCGCGCGTCACGCCCGGCTGGTCGTCGACCAGGGCCAGCTTCTTGCCCACAAGGCGGTTGAACAGGGTGGACTTGCCCACATTGGGACGGCCCACGATGGCGAGGGTAAAAGACATCAGACCAGCTTTCTGCGATTCAGACGCGGCTCATAGCGCATTCGCGCGGCATCCGCCACCCGCAAACACGGATCAGCGGTATGCCAGCAATTCACCGTTGGAGGAAACCACATAGAGCGTGCGTCCCGCAACCACCGGCGCGGTGGTGGCGCCGCCCGGCGCCTCAACGGTCCGGGTCAGGCTGCCGTTCACCGGGTTGAAGAACCGCAGCAGACCGTCATTGGAGGCCAGCACGATCTGCCCGCCCGCCAGAACCGGGCCGTGATGCACATAGATCTTGCCGCGCTTGCCCGGCTTGTCCTTCACGAAACCCGGCAGGTCCACGGCCCAGATCACCTCGCCTGTGCCCGCGTCCAGGCGCAGCAGCTGGTTGAGGTCGCTCACCTGGAACAGGCTCCCGCCCGCGGGCCAGGCGGGACCGGACGCGCCTTCACGCGCGGTCCACAGGCGGTCGCCGGTGTCCAGGTCGATGGCAACGGTGCGGCCCGAGTTGTTGCCTGCATAGAGACGCTTGCCCGCAACCACCGGCGCGCCGGTCACATCGCTGATCCGCGACAGCGTCTGGCCAACGCGCTGGCCGGCCACCGACGCGCTCCAGCGGCGCAGGCCGCCACGGCGGAAGGTGGCGATCAGATCGCCGGAGCCAAAGGCAAAGATGGCAAGATCATTGGTGACCACGGGCGCCGGCGCGCCCAGAACGTTGGCGGCTGAGGGCGAGGCCTCGATCTGCCAGGCGATGCGGCCGTCCTTGGTGTTGACCGCCCAGCCGGTGTCGTCGCCCGCCACCAGATAGACCAGCCCGCCGCTGACCCGCGGCTGGCCGGAGCCGGTGGCCCCCAGTTCCTGCCGCCAGATCAGGCCGCCGTTAGCGGCGTTCAGCGCCGTCAGCACCCCGAAGCCGGAGGAGACATACAAGACACCGTTGTCATAGGCCAAACCGCCGCCTGTCGCCTGACCTTCATCATCCGCCGCCGGGATCAGTTCGCTTTGCCACAGCACTTGGCCTTGCGGCGAAACTGCGGACACCTGTGCCCCGCTGTCCAGTGTGTAGATGCGGCCGCCGCCAACCACCGGCGTCGCGGTAATGCGCTGGCGGCGGCTGTCGCCTTCACCGATCCGGGCAGACCAAATGCGCTGCGGCGCGGCAGAGAGGGCCGGATGCGCGGTGCGGCCCGCCTCGGCGCCATGGCCCTGGGCCCACTCCGCATTGGCTGCCTGCGCAGGCAGCGAAATGGGACGGGCCTGGTTCACCACCTCCACGGCAGCGCCGGGCCGGATATCCTCGCGCTCGCCGCGCAGAATGATTTCCTCTTCCCCGCAGGCGGCCAGCACGGCCAAAGCTGCGGTTGTGCACAGAAGACCCCGTGCCCGGGAGAAAGTCTTGGTTATTGTCATTGCCCTGCCCTGTCTGCCGTAGTCTTCCGCAAGTTCCCATCCGCGGAGCGCCCTACCCCTCTGGCGCAGCGTCCCCCTCCAGGGAGCCGCCGAGCGCCACAATCACCTGAGATGCGCGGTCTTTCAAGTCTCCGCTTACGGCGGCATCGGCCGCAATATCCCGCAGCCGGGCAATCGCAGCGTCGTTGTTGCCTTCTTCGATGTCCAGCAGCGCCAGCTGTTCGGACGCCAGCAGCGCCAGCGGCGCGCCGGGCTGCGCAAGGGCTTCGTATTGCAGGCGGCGGTCCGCCACGCTGAGGGTCTCCGCCTGCAGCGACAGGGCCTTGAAGCTGGCGATATGGCGGTAGATCAGCGGCAGCTCGCCATCAATGGCCACGGCCTCCAGCCGGGCCGCTGCCTCGGCGGTTTTGCCTGCTTCGGCCAGCGCGCCCGCTTCCAGCATCGCAGCGATCGCGTGGCCGCCGGCACCCGGGGCTGTCACCGCCGCCAGCGCCGCGGCCTGATCTTCGCTGCCCTCAACCTTCAGCGCCGCCGTGATCTGGTCGCCCAGATCCTCAGCCGCCGCACGCTCCTGCGCCTTGTTGTATTCGCGAAACGCCGCGCCGCCGACGATCAGCGCCACAGCCACGCCGCCGATCCAGCCATAGCGCTTCAGCATCAGGAAGAGCCGGTCACGGCGAACCTCTTCGGTCACCTCGTCGATAAAGCTGTCGGTATCGCTCATGAAAAGCCCCTGGTATGCGCGGCCCGGGCCTGCGCCCCTGCCGGTATTGAATGCGTCGCGCCCCTCTTACCCCGGCTCAAACGCCAAGCCAAGTGGCCCGTTTGCATCAGAAACATCCGTATTTGCGCCGCAAATGCAAGAAATGTGAACTAAACCACTTAGTTTAGAATGGACATATCCTATATCAGGCCTATCACATACGCGCGACTCTCCTTGTAATCAGGCCCTGCCGCCCGGCGGCACCAGAGCACAGCACACAGGGAGCTGACAGAAATAAGGAAAGGCCCGACATGCGTATCATTCCGATGCTGACCGCGGTGGTGGTGACAGCCAGCCTGTATATGGTGGTCATTCAGCGTGACGAACTGATGGCCTTTGCCCGCGGCGAAGATGCCGCGGACGCCGCTCAATCCGAAACGGCGGAGGGCAAAGGCCAAGCCCTGGCCCAGGCGGAGGAGACGCGTGTGGGGGTTGTAGCGCTAAAAAGCAAGGCGCGCACCATCGGCAGCGCGGTGATCCTGCGCGGCCAGACCCAGGCTATCCGCCAGGTGGAGTTGAGGGCCGAAACCACCTCGACCGTGATTTCCGAGCCGCTGCGCAAGGGCACCCATGTTAAGAAGGGCGATGTGCTGTGCCAGCTGGATCCCGGCACCCGCAACGCCGCGCTGCAGGAAGCGCAGGCGCGGCTGAAAGAAGCCGGAATCAACCTCACCGCGGCCTCGAAACTGTCCGAAGGCGGCTATGCCTCTGAAACCCGTCTGGCCGCCTCCGAAGCCGCAGAACGCACCGCCATTTCCGCGGTTGCGGCCGCGCAAAAGGAACTGGACCGGCTGACCATCACCGCCCCCTTCGTGGGTCTGCTGGAAAGCGACACGGCCGAACTGGGCAGCCTGCTGCAGCCCGGCAGCCTCTGCGGCACAGTGATCCAGCTCGATACCATCAAGCTGGTGGGTTACGTGCCGGAGGCTGAGGTCAACAAGGTGGAACTGGGCGCAACCGCAGGTGCGGAACTGTCCACCGGCCAGACGGTTCAGGGCAAGGTCACCTTCCTCAGCCGGTCTGCCGATCCCACGACCCGCACCTTTGAGGTCGAGATTACTGTGCCGAACCCGGACCTCAGCATCCGTGACGGCCAGACCGCAGACATCGCGATTTCCTCGGCCGGCTCGCTGGCGCACAAGCTGCCGCAATCGGCGCTGACGCTGAACAACGAGGGCCAGCTGGGCGTGCGCGTTGTCGGCAACGACAGCACCGTGGTATTCTATCCCGTGCAGCTGCTGCGGGATGAGGCCGACGGCGTTTGGCTGGGCGGCCTACCCGAAACCGCGGATGTGATCGTCGTGGGGCAGGACTTTGTGACCGAAGGCGTCGCCGTGGCGGCCACCTACCGGGAGACTGAACAGTGATTGGCATCGTCGATTGGGCCGCCGGCCGCGCCCGGATGGTCCTCGCCTTCATCGCAATTTCGCTGCTTGTCGGCGGCTTCGCCTATTCGATGCTGCCCAAGGAGGGCGAGCCGGACATCGAAATCCCGGCCCTGTTCATCTCCGTCCCCTTCCCCGGCATTTCCGCCGAGGACGCCGAATCCCTGATGGTCAAGGTGATGGAGACCGAGCTTGCCGACCTCGACGGGCTCGACAAAATGACCTCCACCGCCGCCGAGGGCTATGCCGGGGTGGCGCTGGAGTTCGAATTCGGCTGGGATAAGACCGCCATCATGGCCGACGTGCGCGACGCCATGGACAAAGCCGAGGCCGAATTCCCGGAAGGCGCCGAGAAATACTCGATCACCGAGATCAACTTCTCTGAATTCCCGATTGTCATCGTGAACCTGACCGGCGCCGTGCCGGAGCGGACAATGGCGCGTATCGCCAAAGACTTGCAGGACGACCTTGAGGCGCTGGATGCGGTTCTGGAGGCCGGTATCGCCGGCAACCGCGACGAGATGGTCGAGGTGCTGATCGACCCCTTGCGGCTGGAAGCCTATAACGTCACAGCACTTGAGCTGATCAATGTTGTCCAGAACAACAACCAGCTGATTGCCGCCGGCGAGGTGGAAACCAGCCAAGGCGCGTTCTCGGTCAAGATCCCCTCCTCCTTTGACGATGTGAAGGACATCTACCAGCTGCCGGTCAAAACCAATGGCGACCGGGTGGTCAAGCTGGGCGAGCTGGCACAGATCAACTTCACTTTCGAGGACCGGGAGGGCACCGCCCGCTTCAACGGCGAGGACACGGTTGCCCTGCAGGTGGTCAAGCGCAAGGGCTACAACCTGATCGACACCGTGAACCTGGTGAAGGCGACCCTGGAAGAGTCCAAGTCCAAATGGCCGCCGGAACTGCAGGCCGCAGTTGAGGTCGGCACCTCCAACGACCAAAGCCGGGTTGTCGGATCGATGGTCAGCCAGCTGGAAGGCTCGGTTCTGACCGCCATCGCGCTGGTGATGATCGTGGTGCTGTCGGCGCTTGGCAGCCGGGCGGCGCTGCTGGTGGGTTTTGCTATCCCGACGTCGTTCCTTCTGTGTTTCGCGCTGCTGGCGCTGATGGGCATCTCGATTTCCAACATCGTGATGTTCGGCCTGATTCTCGCCGTCGGGATGCTGGTCGATGGCGCCATCGTGGTGGTCGAATACGCCGACAAGCGGATCAAGGAAGGCACCGGCCCGATGCACGCCTATGTCGAGGCGGCGCAGCGGATGTTCTGGCCCATCGTTTCCTCTACCGCGACCACGCTCTGCGCCTTCCTGCCGATGCTGTTCTGGCCCGGCGTTCCGGGGGAGTTCATGGGCATGCTGCCTGTGACCCTGATCTTCGTTCTCTCGGCCTCGCTGGTGGTGGCGCTGATCTACCTGCCCGTCATGGGCGGCGTCACCGGCCGCATCAGCCGCACGTTCGAGTGTGCCTCCCACGGGCTGCGGACGCTGGCGCCCTGGTGGCTGCGCGCCGCTTTGGTGCCGGTGTCCATGTGGGGCATGTTCGCTGGCGCCATGCAGATGCTGAACCCCTCCTACCTGCTGGGTGACGGCACCGGCCCGATGGCGGGTGTCCTGTTCGGCGGTCTGGTCTTCACCCTTGCCGCCTTTGCCGCGTCCATCACCCTCAGCGCCGTCAAGATCGAGCGCGAGGAAAAGGACGTCGCCCCCGGCTACCATCACACGCCGTTCGGCCACGTTATCAAGTTCATCGCAGGCAACCCGGTGATGCCGGTGGTGACCATTGCCGCGGTGGGTTTCGCCATCATGACCGTGTTCTCGATGTTCAGCGAGAACAACTACGGGGTTGAATTCTTCGTCGACTCGGAACCGGAACAGGCCACCGCCTATGTCCGCGCCCGCGGCAACATCTCGCTGCAGGAAAAGGACAACATGGTCCGCGCCGCCGAAGAGGTCATTCTGGAACACCAGGCGGTGATCAACGTCTTCTCCTTTGCAGGCGACGGCGGCCTCAACACCGACAGCTCCGGCGCGCAGCTGCCGCCGGATACCATCGGGCAGGTCCAGTTCGAGATCATCCCGTGGGAAGAACGCCCCACCGACAGCGAGCCGCTGGACGGCTGGTTCGGCGGGCTGCTGAGCAAATACCTGGGCTTTGAGAAGGAAATCATCGCCGAGGACTATGACGGCAACACCGTGATCGACCAGCTGAACGCCCAGCTTGCCAAGCTGCCCGGGTTCGAGGTTGAGGTCCGCGCCCTGGCCCAGGGTCCCGCCTCCGGCAAGCCGGTGCATCTGCGCCTGCGCGGCGACGGCTGGGAGGATTTGACCGCCGCCACCCTGACCGCACGGGAGAAGTTCGAAAACACTCCCGGCCTGGTCCTGATCGAAGACAGCCTGCCGCTGCCCGGCATCGACTGGCAGATCGACGTGGATGTCGAGAAAGCCGGCCGCTACGGCGCCGATGTGGCGACCGTGGGCGCGATGGTGCAGCTGGTCACCCGCGGCATCCTCTTGGACACCATGCGGGTCGACAGCTCCGACGAGGAGATCGAAATCCGCGTCCGCCTGCCGGAACAGGACCGGGTGCTGTCGACGCTCGACAACCTCAAGGTCCGCACCTCCGACGGGCTGGTGCCGCTGTCGAACTTCGTCTCCCGCCAGCCGGTGCCGAAACTGGCCAAGATCAACCGCATCGGCCAGGAACGGTTCTATGACGTCAAGGCCGATGTCGAGGCGGGCCTGAACAAGGTCATCGTGGAAAACCCGGACACCGGCGAGATGACCCGGCTCGCCCTGCTGAAGGAAGTGCCGGAAGGCACGGCGGCCAACGGCGACAGCCTCACCGCGCCGAACGGCCGGGTGATGGAGCTGGTGACGCTGACCGGCGCGGAAAGCTTTGACGCGGTACTGGCAGCGCTGGACAATGGCGCCAAGATCAGCCCGGTGAACCCGAACGAGCGGATTGCCGTCCTCACCGAATGGCTGGAAACCGACCCGCTGCCGCTCAGCATCGGCTGGGAATGGACCGGCGACCAGGAGGAGCAGGAGGAATCCGGCGCCTTCCTGTCCAAGGCCTTTGCCGGTGCGCTTGCCCTGATGTTCGTGATCCTGCTGGCCCAGTTCAACAGCTTCTACAACTCGGTGCTGGTGCTGCTGGCGGTGGTGCTGTCCACCACCGGCGTGCTGATCGGCATGATGGTGATGCAGCAGCCGTTCTCGATCATCATGACCGGCACCGGCATCGTGGCGCTGGCGGGCATCGTGGTGAACAACAACATCGTGCTGATCGACACCTATCAGGAGTTCAGCCAGCAGATGCCGCGGATCGAGGCGATCATCCGCACCGCCGAGGCGCGCATCCGTCCGGTGCTGCTGACCACCATCACCACGATGGCGGGCCTCACCCCGATGATGTTCGGCGTCAGCCTGGACTTCATCAACGGCGGCTACTCCATCGACAGCCCCACCGCCCTGTGGTGGAAACAGCTGGCAACCGCCGTGGTCTTTGGCCTGGGCATCGCCACCGTGCTGACCCTGGTCGTCACCCCGTCGCTGCTGGCAATCCGGGTGTGGTTCTCCACCTACATGCGCGCCCTGGGCCGGCTGCTGTCGCGCCTCACCCGCGGCCGCTCCAGCCGGATCGCGCAGGACTCGCGCCTGTTCAAAAAGGCCCGCGCGCTGCCGACCACGGAAATCCTGTGGGAGGGCGGCGAAACTCCCGCCGCGGCGGAGCCGGAGCCGCAGGCCGAGGATGGCGATGAGCCTTCGCCTCCCTCCGAGGGCCGGCTGCGCGCCGCCGAATAACCAGCGCCCCGCCATTTGGCGGGGCGTTTTCATTTCAGCCTTCGAATCTGCCTCAAGCCCGCCGCATAGCACCGGCAAAGGCACCGCGTCCCGGCAGCTTGCTGCACCGCCGGGGAGATTTTTCCCGAAAATTGCGCTTACCCGGAAAAAATCTTCCCCGCCTCCAGCTTTCAAAGCATTCGACCGCAACCCGCTGAAAACCGTGAAATTTCCAGAAATCCCCGGACCGGCGGCGCATCGCAAAAATGACTCCCGATCACACCTTTGCACCGGTTTGCGTCAGCGGCCGCCGCTGGATGTCGCAATCGGGGCGCCCGGAATTTCCGCGTGATTTCAAAGGTTTTCAGGCCAATTCCACCGTTCACGGTTTATTAGCCCCTGCGTGCAACGCAGCGGCAGGAGCCGGGATACTGCCGCTCCGCGTTTTCTTACTGGTTGGGAAAAAGAAGAATGTCACTACGCTCGCAAATTCTGGCGCTGATCATAATCCCGCTTCTTGCATTAACCGCTGTCGGAGGCCTCAAGGCGCTGTCGGACTGGGACCGCTTTCAGGACGCGCAACTGACGGAGTCCGGAACGCGGGACTCCGTAGCCTTGATGAATGCCGTTCACGACCTGCAGGTCGAACGCGGCCTGTCTGCGGTCTTTTTGTCCTCCGGCGGCACGGCGGCCTCCCGCGCGCTCACAGAGGCCCGCGCCAAATCCGACAGCGCCATCCGGCAGGTGCCGCAGGCCGCCGCCGCCTCCTTGAAACATCTGGACGGGCTGTCCGCCCTGCGCGAAGCCGTGACCAGCCGCCAGCTCCAGCCGGGCCAGATGGGCGCGCGCTATTCGGAGGCAATCGCCAGTGTCCTGCGCGATGTCAGCATCCGGCTGCTGCACCCCAAGAATGCCGAACTGGCGCAGCTTGGCGCCGGGCTGGTTAGCCTCGCCTACGCCAAGGAAGCCGCAGGCCAGCAGCGCGCTGCCGGGGCCTCCGGTTTCGGCCAGGGCAGCTTTTCCCTGGAAACCTACCGCTGGTTCACCCGCACAGGCGCGGTTGAGGGCCAGCTTCTGGACATCGCCGCGCATGCCTTTGGCCAAAGCCTCCCGGCGCTGGATCTGCGCGCAGGCCTGGCCCCCAGCGGCCTGCCCGGCATCCGCGACCAGGTTCTGGCCGCAGGCCCCGGCGCCCCGGCCCCGGAAGTCGCCGTCACAGACTGGTTTGAGCGGGCAACGCGCTGGGTCAGCTCCCTGCGGGCGGCAGAAACCGCCGTCACGGACGCGATGATGGCCCGCGCGCAGCAGGAGGCGTCGCAAGCCCGCCAGGCGCTGATCGTGACCGTGGCGGCGGTTGCGCTTGCCCTGATCCTCAGCGGTTTGACGGGCCTGCGCCTGATCCTGTCCTTCACCCGGCAGTTCGGCAGCCTGCAAGCGGACCTGGACCGGCTGGCGCGCAAGGAGTTCGACTTTGAACCGGCCTATTTGAACGACCGGACCGAAGCCGGCGGCCTGAGCCGTGCGATGGAAAAAACCCGCGCCGCCCTGGCCGAGGCCGAGGACCGGCTTGCCTCCATCGAGGCCAGCCGCATCGCCAACCGCGGCGCCGTCGTGGGCACGCTGGACGACCATCTCTCGCGCCTGTCCCGCCGCGATCTGGACTGCACCATCGAGGAGGCCTTTCCGGAGGAATACGAACAGCTGCGGCACAGCTTCAACACCACCGTGGAAACGCTGAAGGACACCATCCAACAGGTGATCGCGGCAACCGGCAGCATCCACAACGGGGCCACCGAGATCAGCTCCGCCTCTGACGATCTGTCCAGCCGCACCGAAAGCCAGGCCGCAACGCTGGAACAGACCGCCGCGGCGCTGGAGGAGATGACTGCCTCGGTCAAATCCTCCGCCAATGGCGCCCGCGATGTCGAGCGCACCATGCAGGAAGCCCGCCAGGAAGCCGAGGCCAGCGGCGAGGTTGTCCGCAACGCGGTCTCCGCGATGACCGGGATCGAACAGTCGTCGGTCCGGATTGCCCAGATCATCTCCGTGATTGACGACATCGCCTTCCAGACCAACCTGCTGGCGCTGAACGCAGGCGTTGAGGCGGCGCGGGCGGGCGAGGCCGGCAAGGGCTTTGCCGTCGTTGCCTCCGAGGTGCGGGCGCTGGCGCAGCGCTCTGCCGATGCCGCGACCGAGATCAAGGCGCTGATCACCGACAGTTCCGCGCATGTGAAGCAGGGGGTCGACCTTGTCGGCAAGACCGGCGACGCGCTGACCAGCATCGCCGCCCGCGTCAACACCATTGCGGAACTGGTCTCCAACATCGCCGAAGGCGCTGCGGAGCAGTCCACCGGCCTTGGCGAGATCAACACCGGCGTCAGCCAGCTGGATCAGGTCACCCAGCAGAACGCCGCCATGGTCGAGGAAGCCACCGCCGCGGGCCACATGCTGCACACCGATGCCAGCAAACTGGCGGAGCTGATGGGGCAGTTCCGGATAAACGGCGCGGCCGGCGCCGCCACGCCCGCCGCATCCGCCCAGGCGCCTGCGGCCCCAAGCGCGCATGGCGAAGACATCGCATTCGGCGACGCCGTTCCGATGCCCGCACAGGCCGCAAACGCCGCTTGGAGCAGCTTCTGAGGCCTTCCGGCAGATCAGTAAAATAAAAGGCCGGTCTCAGGACCGGCCTTTTCGTTGGACGCAGCAGGCCCGGGCCAAACCCGGTTTCAGGCCGCGTCCTGATCCGCCTGCTGGCGCTGCCACAGCCGGGCGTAGCGGCCGTCCCGGGCCAGCAGTTCTTCGTGGGTGCCGGTTTCGGCAATCTCACCCTGTTCCAGCACCACGATCCGGTCCGCTTCGGCGATGGTCGACAGCCGGTGGGCAATGGTCAGCACCGTGCGCCCCTGCCCGGCGCGGGCCAGCGCCTCCTTGATCTCCTGCTCGGTATCGGTGTCCAGCGCCGAGGTCGCCTCGTCCAGCAGCAGCACCGGCGGGTTCTTCAAGAGCGTCCGGGCAATCCCCACCCGCTGCTTCTCCCCGCCCGACAGCTTCAGGCCGCGCTCGCCCACCTGGGTGTCATAGCCCTCCGGCAGCGTCACAATGAAGTCGTGGATCTGCGCATCGCGGGCCGCCTGCTCCACCTCTTCCTGGGTGGCGCCATCCCGGCCATAGGCGATGTTGTAACGGATCGTGTCGTTGAACAGCACCGTGTCCTGCGGCACCACGCCGATTGCCTGATGCAGGCTTTTCTGGGTCACGTCGCGGACGTCCTGACCGTCGATCTTCAGCGCCCCGCCGGTAACGTCGTAGAACCGGAACAAAAGCCGCCCAATGGTCGATTTGCCCGACCCGGTGGAGCCGACAATCGCCACGGTCTGGCCCGGCTCCGCCTGCAGCGAGACGCCTTTCAGGATCTCGCGCCCGGCATCATAGGAGAATCGCACATTCTCCAGCGTGATCCGTCCGCCATTGACCTTCAGCTTCCCGGCGCCGGGCCGGTCGCTCACATCGGCGGGCTGTTCCAGAAGGTCGAACATCTCCCCCATGTCCACCAAGCTCTGGCGGATTTCGCGGTAGACGGTGCCAAGGAAATTCAGCGGCACGGTGATCTGGATCATGTAGGCGTTGACCATGACAAAATCGCCGACGGTAAGCCTGCCCTGCTCCACCCCGATGGCCGCCATCACCATGACCCCGATGAGGCCCCCGGTGATGATCACGCTCTGGCCGAAATTCAGCGCCGCCAGCGAATAGGCGGTCTTGAGCGCCGCCCGCGCATAGCCGCGCATGGCGCTGTCATAACGCTCGGCTTCCCGCTCCTCGGCGACGAAATACTTGACCGTCTCAAAGTTCAGCAGGCTGTCGATGGCCTTCTGGTTGGCATCGGTGTCCTGCTGGTTCATCTCCCGGCGCAGTTTCACCCGCCATTCGGTGACGGCAAAGGTGAACCAGACATAAAGCCCGATGGTCACGGTCACCACGACCAGATACCAGGCATCAAACAGCACCGTCAGGATCACCGCGACCAGCGTCAGCTCCAGGATCAGCGGGCCGATGGAAAACAGCATGAAACGCAAGAGAAACTCGACGCCCTTCACCCCGCGCTCGATGATCCGGCTGAGACCGCCGGTCTTGCGGGTGATGTGATAGCGCATCGACAGGCGGTGGATGTGAGTAAAAGTCTCCAGCGCCAGGCGGCGCAGCGCCCGCTGGCCCACCGGCGCAAACACCGCGTCGCGCAGCTGCTGAAAGCCGGTGGTCAGGACCCGCGACACGCCATAGGCCACGGTCAGGCCAACCGCCCCCAGCGCCAGGGGCGGCACGCCCTCGCCTGCCAGGCTGTCCACCGCGCCCTTGTAGAGCATCGGCGTATAGACCGCGATCAGCTTGGCCAGCACGAGCACCGCCAGCGCCAGCACCACCCGCACCTTCACCGCACGGTTTCCCTCGGGCCACAGATACGGCCCTACTTTACGCAGGGTGCGCAGGCCGGAGCGGCGCTCTTCCTTGGCGATGTCTGCTTGGGACGGCACGGCCGCCTGGTCTGTCTGGGTCATGGCGTTTCCTGGCTAGACCGCTTCAGATATTCACCTGTTCACGGATTTGCGAGGGGCAGGCAGAAAAAACGCGCCGCAAAGGCGCGTTTTCCCGGGTTTAATCGGGGATGGTAAAGACCTGCCCCGGATAGATCAGGTCCGGATTGCGGATTGCGCCCTTGTTGGCCTCAAACACCCGCACATACAGGAAGCCGCTTCCGAATTTCTCTTGCGAGATTGCCCAAAGCGTGTCGCCCTTCTGCACTGTCACCGCCCGCACCAGCGGCACCGGCTGATCCGGTGCGGCATCGCCCGCAGGCTGCGGCAGCGCATCCGGCGCCTCGCGCTTGAATGGGGTTTCCAGGCGGCTCACGACCTTGCCGCTGCCCGCCTCGATTTCATCGACGCGCAGCGTGTAGAGACCGGGTGGCACATTCTCCAGCTCACCTTTCCAGCGGCCGTCGTCAGCCGTGTCAATCTCGGCAACCTGCGCATTGTCGACATAGACCCGCACCCGCGACTTGGGCCGCGCCCGGCCCGTCAGCTGCACCGCGCCGGCACCGTTATAGCTGATCGCATCCAGTGCCACCTCGTCGCTCAGCTCCGGATCATCCGGGACCGCGGGCTGCACCATTTCAATCCCGTCCTGCCCGGCGCGCAGCACGGCAACAGCCTGGCCCTGCAGCTGCGGCGCGGCAGGGTCAGCAGCAACCGCCGGGGTCTGCGCTGCCGGTGCGGTGCCTTGCTGGTCGCCGGCCGCAGCTATGCCCGCGGCCTCTGCGGTTCCGTCTTCTGCTGCGCCAGCGCCATCCGGTTCCGCCTCAACTGCAGGTGCAGCCGGCTGCGCTGTTTCCGCTCCGGCCGCCGGTTCCAGCACCGCAACCTGATCCGGGGAGGCGGGCGCGGCAGCTGCCGCCTCTGCCGGAACGCCGGTGCCCGCGCCAGAGGCTATTTCCGCCGCCGCCGGGCTGACCGGCGCCAGAATGAAGGTGTCGCCTGAGGCGCTCTGCTGGCCGCCGTGCTCTGCCAGCAGCGACACCACCTGCGCATCGGCACTTGGGGCAATGGTGGTCAGCGAGACAAATTCGCCGCCAGCCGGAACCTCCAGCTGCTCCAGAACCTCGCCATCCAGCAGCACCGAAACCCGGACGCCCGCCTGCGCGCGCCCGGCAATCACCACCGCGCCGTCGCGATCCACCCGCACCAGATCCAGCTCCGGTGCTTGCAGGACAAAAAGGTCTTCCTTGCTCTCATCTGCCGCAGGATCAGAGGGCGCGGCCAGGGCAACCTCATCACCCTCCCCAGGGCCTTCAACCGGCGCGATTTCTGTTTCTGCACCAGCTGTTACCGGCGGCTCTTCAGCCGCAGCCGCCGTGTCTGGGTCCACGGAAACCGCCGTTTCCTCCGCCGCAGGCTCCTTTGAAACCGCTGCGTTTTCCACCGGCTCAGCCTCCGCAGCTGCGCTGTCATCCTCCGCGTCCACCGGCGCGTTTGCTGTGCGGTTCTGCAACGGCTGGCCCGACTCCTCGCCGTCGCCCGTGAACTCTTCACTGCCGCGTGCCGCCTGGCCGCCAGCCTGCCCGTTCGCGGCGTCGCCGTCCGGCTGGCCGGTGCCGAACACGCCCAGCTGGAACAGCACCACTCCGCCCAGCACCACGGCTACCCCGGCAACAGCGCCAAGTGTGAGAGCCCCCAGCCCCCCGCTTCCAGATGCATCCGCCATGTCTTCCCCTTCGACGTTTGCGGAATGTTCCCTTCCGCTTAGTTGAGCAAACCTACCAATCCCGCTATCACGGGTCAAAACAGCAATTGCGTTTCATCTTGAAATTCCACGGAAAGGCTGGCCGATGAGCATCAAATCCGTCTGTGTTTATTGCGGATCGCGCGCGGGCGCGCGGCCCGCCTATACCGAAGCCGCCCGCGCCCTGGGTGCCGCGCTTGCCAGCAACGGCATGCGGCTGGTCTATGGCGCCGGTGATGTCGGGCTGATGGGCGAGGTTGCCCGCGCGGCCCAGCAGGCCGGCGGCGAAACCTTCGGTGTGATCCCCAGCCACCTGGAACGGCGCGAGGTCGGCAAGTCGGATCTCACCACCTATGTGGTGACCGAGACCATGCACGAGCGCAAGAAGGTGATGCTGTGGAACGCCGATGCGGTTATTGTGCTGCCCGGCGGCGCCGGCTCTTTGGATGAGCTGTTCGAGGCGCTCACCTGGCGCCAGCTTGGCCTGCATTCCAAGCCGATCGTGATCCTGAACACAGCCGGCTACTGGGACAAGCTGCGCGCCCTGGTGGAACAGGTCATCGGCGAGGGCTTCGCCGGGCAGGACCTTGCGGATTACCTGATCTGGGCCGACACCCCGGTGGCCGCCATCGCCGCCCTGCGCGACGCCCGCTCCTGACGCAAGGCCGAGTAGGAAAACACCGCAACCGCGCTCCAGATCAGCGCAAAGGCAGCGCCGTGCCAGGGCGTGAAAGGCTCGGCAAACAGCAGCACCGCCACCAGAAACTGCAGCGTCGGGTTCAGATACTGCAAGACGCCCACGGTGCCCAGCCGCACCCGTTTGGCGGCAAAGCTGAACAGGATCAGCGGCAGCCCTGTCAGGATGCCGGAGAACGCCAGCATGGCCGCATCCGCCGGGCCGCCGAAGAAGCCCGCGCCGCCGGTCAGCCAGATCACCGCCAGCGCCACCGGCAAGATCAGCAGAACCTCAGCGGTGACCGACACCACCGGCCCCAGGGAAAGCCGTTTCTTGGCAACACCATAAAGCGCAAAGCTGACGCTCAGCACCAGCGGGATCAGGGGCGCAGCACCCAATCCGAACGACAGCACCGCAACCGCGGCGCCGGCCAGCAGCACCGCCAGCAGCTGCGCCCAAGCCAGCCGCTCGCCGAACACCAGACGCCCCAGCAGCACGCTTAGCAAGGGAAAGATATAATAGCCCAGGCTGGCCTCAGTCGCATGGCCGGTCTGGACGGAAGAAATGAACACGAACCAGTTCAGCGAGATCATCGCGGTGGCAAACGCCAGCAGCAGCGCGCCGCGCCGGTCCGAGAAGGCCGCCCGCAAGGCGCCGATCCGCCCCTGCACCAGCAGCACGCCCGCAAAGAACAAAAACGACCACAGCACCCGGTGCGACAGCACCTGTTCCGGCGGCACGTGCGACAGCGCCTTGTAATAGATCCCCGACAGCCCCCAAACCACGCAGGCCGCGATCATCGCCATGACGCCTAACTGTGTGTCCCGCATGATTTGCCCCTGCCCGTGCGCCCTTTGACAGACACCGGACAGGGGCAAGGGTCAAGCCCCCGGCTCAACCGTCAGCCGTTCTCAAGCGCGTCTTTCACCATCTCCTCGATCTTGCTGGTCTCGTGGTTGGTCAGGTTCTTTGCGACCTCGGCCACCACGCGGTCGGCAACCTCCTTGTGAAGGTTCTTGCGCAGCTCGCCCAGTACCTCGGGGGCTGCCACCAGAACCAGCCGTTCAAACTGGCCCTTATGCGCCATCTTGTACAGCCGGTCCGCCAGATCCGACGCGAAGCGTTCCTTGGCCAGCTGGTGCCAGTCGGTGTCATCCACCGCCGAACGGTGCACGCTGGGGCCGTCGTTGAACCGCCCCGGCCGGTTTGCCGACTGCTCGCGATTGGAGGGGTTTTCCTGCTCGTCCTTGCGCCGCACCTTCAGGTTCGGGTTCTGCGCGTCCGTGGTGTTTTCGAGAAACAGCGCTTTTTCGCTGTCCGCAACCAGCACCCAGGTGCCCTGCGTCAGAAAGGTCATGATGTCACTCCTCCTCCTTGGATTTCGTCACGCGTGTTGATCCCGCCGGACGCTCCTTGGCCCGTTTCAGCTCGTCTTCAGAGGCGATATCGCGCTGCAGCCCGCCGCCAGCCCGGCCTTGCTGCGAGACGCTCCCTTTCGCACCGGGGATCTCGTCCGTCTCGCGGCGTCCATCCGTCGATCGTTTGCGTTCAGCCATGGGAGCCTCCTTCTTATTGCACATGTGGAAGTTCAACGCGCAGCAGCAGGCCCTTGTTCCTAAGACAACCACGAAAAAGCCCGCGCAGCAACGCTGCGCGGGCGGAATCTTCTGATGCGGTGCCAGCCTGGAAACCGGCTTCCGCTCCTGCTGCCTTATCCCAGGCGGGAGGCGACGTTTTCCCAGTTCACCAGGTTGTCCAGGAAATTGGTCAGGTAGGCCGGACGCTTGTTGCGGAAGTCGATGTAGTAGGAATGCTCCCACACGTCACAGCCCAGCAGCGCGGTCTGATCAAAGCACAGCGGGTTCACGCCGTTTTCGGTCTTGGTCACCGCCAGCGAACCGTCTGCCTTCTTGACCAGCCACGCCCAGCCGGAGCCGAACTGGCCTGCGCCTGCGGCAGAGAATTCTTCCTTGAACTTGTCGACCGAGCCGAAGCTTTCGGTCAGCGCCTTCTCCAGCTCACCCGGCATCTTGCTCTCGCCCGGGCCCATCATTTCCCAGAACTGGTTGTGGTTCCACAGCTGCGAGATGTTGTTGAAGATGCCGTTCTGGGCAACCGCGTTGGCGTCGTAGGTGCCCTTGATGATTTCTTCCAGCGACTTGCCTTCCCACTCGGTGCCGGCGATCAGCTTGTTGCCGTTGTCGACATAGGCCTTGTGGTGCAGGTCGTGGTGGTATTCCAGGGTTTCCGAGGACATGCCCTTGGATGCCAGAGCGTCGTGGGCGTAGGGAAGATCGGGAAGTTCAAAAGCCATTTTGGGCCCCCTGTCAAAATTGTTTGCGTTCCTGCGCAGATACATGCTGTGTGCGCGCTATCAGGTCAAGAGGCCAAGGCGCGAAAACCGTGCAGGCCCAATGTTCATCTATCCTCTCAGATGCTCAGGCAGTAGGTGCCTAGCCGCGCAGGGACACAGCCGCTTTCGAAGTCAGTATTGCAACTGATCGAGGCCGGGAATTTCGCTTTGAGCAATCTGCTCGCACTTCAGATCGCCACGGATCCTTGAATGGTATCCGAGAGACACTTTCGCCCGCATTACACCCGTTTTGGCTTGGGGATCTACCTCTGCGCGAAAGCCTACTGGTGTCCAGATGTCTAAGCTTGTCGGGCGGCTAATCCGCCATTTGAACTTCAGCCTCCCATCTTTTAACTGTTTCACTTTTGCTTCGGCCTTTCCTTCCCGAGAAGTCACAACGCGTGAATCGATAACCTGTACCTGCCGCCAATCGTCAGAGAACTCAAAATAAGCCTGGGCGGGAAGCCATCCGCCACCGCCTTCAGACGTGGGTTTACCTCCGCCGAACCGGTCAATCTCACAACGAAAAACAGCATCCACTCCCGAAGCGCCAACCGCCGCCGGAAACCCCAGCAACAGCACGCTGACAACACCGGTTGCAACAAATATTTCCTTAATCATTCTTTTCGTCCCAAAACTGTTTGCCGCAAAAAGTTAGCCAAGCGTATCAACCCTGCTGGACCTTGCACTTCCCGCGCCCGCGCGGCGCGTTTGCAAAGCCGGTGATCACACCCCGGATCGACAGAGTGCTTTTGTCCATGTCAAAGACGGCCGAATACAGCCCGTCCACCTTGGTCCGCGCGTTGGAAACCGGGATGTCATTCACCCGCCACGCCAGGTCATAGGAATTTCCTTTCCGGTGTTCGACCTTGGCGGACAAGGGTTCACCGACCAGTTGGTGAATGTAGCCGTCATAGACCTTTGCAGTTTTAGTGCTGTCGTCCCACAGCACCATAACCCGCGGCGCAATCCAGCCGTTGTTTGTAAACACCTTGATGTCGCAGTCAAAAACGGTCTCAGCCGAGACCGCTTGACCAAGAAAACCTGCTGCCGCAAGACAGCCAGCCTGAACGAAACACTTCATTTGCCGTAGTCCTCAAATCAGTTCCTGAAAACCGAATGCAACCCGGTTGAGAAAAATGCAACCACGCTCCCGGGTAAGTTGGATAAAAAAGCTGCAATAGGCGATCCTGCGACAAGCCTTGTCCGCTCGCGGTGCCGCGGCACCCCAAGGCACCAGTTATTGCAAATAGACCTGGTACTGCGCCAGCAGCGACAGCGAGTCCAGCCGCTCGCAGCTGCCGGAGCCGCGGGGCAGCATCGTGCCCTCTTCCGGGCGGATCGACTGAATGCTCATTTTCAGGTTGGACATATTGAGCACCGCCCGGAACCGCGGCTCAGCCCCGCCGCTTTCCATCAGCACCGCAAGCCCCGGCAGCGACCAGCTGAGCGCATATGACGATCCGCTGCGTTTGACCACCTTGGCGGGCACAGAGACACCAAAGGCGGCATCGGTGATCTGCGCCGTTTTGAAATCATCGGAGAAATTGATCGCGATTTTGCTGGGCACCCAGGCGTCGCCGGAAATCGGTTCAAGGTTGCAGCGGAAACTGGAACCCGCTGCGGCAGCCGCCCCGGCAAGCGTAAAAAATAGTGCAACATAGCTGCAATTCAGCAGACCCATCAACCGCCTCCGAAACATCTTCACACAGCCGCCCCACAGACAGGTAACCGGCTGTTAAATATAACGTTTTCAATCCCTGCGAAGGAACATCTCCAGCGGCATCGGTTCAAATAAAAAGGTGCCCCGGATCATCTCCAGGGCACCGTAGTTGACGCGTCATGGCGTCACAAGCAAAAAGCGAGTGGTAATTTTAATAAACACCCACTTTACTTTGCGGGTGAGCGGCCGCGCTCAGCAGTTTGAACACGTACTCGCCCACAGAGCGGAAACAGACGATGCAGAAGCTGCCGTCCTCGTTCAGCCAGTAGGCGCCAGCCACCTGTGCCAGGCGCGACCGGCGGAACTGGCCGGGGGCGAAGGCGGCAGCGTCAAAGTCGACCGGGCTCACCTTGCCCAGCACCTCGCGCGCGCCCTCACCGGACAGGCGGAAGAACGCTCGTGCGTCGGAGACGTTCACCGCCAGAGCGTGCTCGCCCTTCAGCGCCTCGGCCACTTCGGCGGTCTTGGCAACCGCATCCTCGTAAGGCACCAGCAGCAGCAGCTCATCCGGGGACATCCAGGCGGCGGCCCCGTTCTCGGCAACCGAGATGGCGCCCTGTTCCGGAACCCCGGCGCCGGTGGCGGCCTTGACGGCTGCCTTCAGCGCTGCGGAGTCCAGATCGCCGCGCAGGGTGATCATACCCTGCAGACCGGCATCCTCGACCTTGGCCAGCCCGGAGTACTGGGCGCCGTTCAGTACGGAAACAGCCTTAGACATTCTGCTTCTCTCCATCCTTGTCGTAGAAGACCGGGTCAACGATCTTGGCTTTGTAGGTCTTGCCGTCGGTGCCCGGGAACTCGATCACTTCACCCATCCGCTTGGGACCGTGCTTGACGAGGCCCATGGCGATGCCGCGGCCCAGCGTTGCGGAGTGATAGGTCGAGGTCACCCGGCCGATCATGTTGCGCTGGCCATTGGCATTGACGCCTTCACCCAACGCATAGGCGCCGTCGGGCAGCACCGATCCGTCCACGGTTTCCAGGCCAACCAGCTGCCAGCGGTCCGGATCCGTCATGTGGGAGCGCGCTTGCGCGCGTTTGCCCAGATAGTCGTCCTTCTTCTTGGACAGCGCCCAGTGCAGCCCCAGATCCTGCGGGATCACGGTGCCATCGGTCTCATCGCCGATCATGATGAATCCCTTTTCGGCGCGCAGGATGTGCAAGGTCTCGGTGCCATAAGGCATGACGCCGAATTCCTTGCCCGCGTCCATCAGCGCATCCCAGAACGCCTGGCCCTCAGAGGCCGCGACCGCGATCTCGTAGGACAGCTCGCCCGAGAAGGAGATCCGGTAAGCGCGGGCGTCGAAGCCGCCGATCTGACCGTCACGCCACTCCATGAACGGCAGCGCCTCTTTGCTGACATCCATGCCGCCGCCCGCTTGCGCGTTCAGCTTCTCCAGCACCTTGCGGGCATTGGGGCCGACCACGGCGATCTGCGCATACTGCTCGGTCACGTTGGCAACGTAGACTTTCCAGTCCCACCATTCGGTTTGCAGCCATTCTTCCATGTGCCCATGGATGCGCTCGGCGCCGCCGGTGGTGGTGTGGCACAGGAAGGTGTCCTCGTCGATGCGGGCCACCACGCCGTCGTCCATCAGGAAGCCGTTCTCGGTGCACATCAGGCCATAGCGGCATTTGCCCGGCTTCAGCGTGGACATCATGTTGGTGTACAGCATGTCCAGGAACTTGCCTGCATCGGGGCCCTTGACGATCAGCTTACCCAGGGTCGAGGCGTCCAGCAGGCCAAGGTTCTCGCGGGTGTTCTTCACCTCGCGGTTCACCGCAGCATGACGGTCCTCACCGGGTTTGGTGATCGCAAACGGGCGGCGCCACTGGCCGACCGGCTCCCAATCCGCGCCGTTCTTGTCGAACCAGTCGTAGATCGGCGTCTTGCGCACCGGCTGGAAGATCTCGGCCCGCGCCTCACCCGCGATCGCGCCCAGCGAGATCGGGTGGTACGGCGGACGGAAGGTGGTGGTGCCCACCTGCGGGATTTCCGAGTTCAGGCTGTCGGCCAGAATGGCCAGGCCGTTGATGTTCGACAGCTTGCCCTGGTCGGTGGCCATGCCAAGCGTGGTGTAACGCTTGGTGTGCTCGACGCTTTCATAGCCTTCGCGGGCCGCCAGCTGCACGTCCGACACTTTCACGTCGTTCTGGTAGTCCAGCCAGGACTTCATGCGCAGCTTGATGTCCGCCTTGGCGGGCATCAGCCAGACCGCTTCCATCTGTGCTTCCGCCTCGGACTCGCCTTTGGCAGCCGCCACGGATTTCGCCGGGAAGCCGGCTGCTTCGGCAGCTTTCGAACCAGCAGCTGCTGCATCTTCCAGCAGCGCGCCCAGGCCGAACTCGCCGTTCGCGGCACCTGCCGGAACCACAAAGCCGTTGCCGTCATGGCCCAGCGGCGGGCGGGAGGCATCGGGACGGAAGTTGGCGTTCACCTCGTCCCAGATCAGCTTGCCGCCGCAATGGGACCACAGGTGGACCACCGGCGACCAGCCGCCGGACATGGCAACCGCGTCGGCCTGCACGACCTCACGCGCACCGCCTTCGCCGTTCTGGGCGCAGATGGCGACCTCGGTCACGCATTTGCCGTCCTTCACCTTGGCGATGGCGCGGCCCAGCTCAACCCGGATACCCTTTTCGCGGACCGCTTCCATCAGCGCGCCGCCGCCGGTTTCGCGGGTGTCAACCACGCGGACCACTTCGACGCCCGCGTCATGCAGCACAAGTGCTGTGCGGTAGGCGTCGTCGTTGTTGGTGGCAACCACGACCTTGTTCCCCGGGTTGATGCCCCAGTTCACCAAATAGTCGCGCATCGAGGCCGCCAGCATAACGCCCGGCACATCGTTGCCGGCAAAGGACAGCGGACGCTCGATCGCACCGGTCGCGGTGACGATCTGGCTCGCACGGATCCGCCACAGGCGATGGCGCGGGCCGCCCTGGCCCGGCGCGTGGTCGGTCAGGCGCTCATAGCCCAGGGCATAGCCGTGATCATAGACGCCGGAGCCCATGCAGCGGTCGCGGAGCGTAACGTTGTCCATCCCGCGCAGCTCTGCCAGGGTCTTCTCGATCCAGGCCTCGGGCGCTTCGCCGTCAATGGTGCCGCCGTCAACCGGCGCGCGGCCGCCCCAGTAGTTGTTCTGCTCCAGCACCAGAACCTTGGCGCCGGATGCCGCCGCCGCCTTGGCGGCCTGCAGGCCGGCAACGCCGCCGCCGATGACCAGCACATCCGCGAAGAAGTAGAAGTGCTCGTAGGTGTCGGCGTCCTTCAGCTCCTTGTCGGGGGCTGCGCCCAGTCCTGCGGACTTCCGGATGATCGGCTCATAGACGTGCTTCCACAGCGGACGCGGGTGGATGAACATCTTGTAATAGAAGCCGGCGGTCAGGAACCGGGACAGCTTGTTGTTGATCGACAGGACGTCGAACTCCAGGCTCGGCCAGTGGTTCTGCGACTGCGCGGTCAGGCCTGAGAACAGTTCGGTGGTGGTAGCGCGCTGGTTGGGCTCATAACGGTCGCCCACACCCAGCTGCATCAGCGCATTAGGCTCTTCCGAGCCGGATGCGACAACGCCGCGCGGGCGGTGGTATTTGAACGAGCGGCCCATCATCACCTGGCCGTTGGCCAGCAGGGCGGATGCGAGCGTATCGCCGGCATAACCCTTCATGGACTTGCCGTTGAAAGTGAAGGCGATCTGTTTGGAGCGGTCGATCAGCCGGCCGTGCTTGGCAAGACGCGTGCTCATGTGCGCAGACCTTTCAAGAGAAAAGCGGGTGTTTCAGTCAGGCGGCGGTTCATTTCTTGCCGTCCGCAAATTCGCGCCAGGTCCAGCCCGGGCGTTTGGCAGCGATCTTGTCCAGGATCTCCTGCGTCGGCACAGAGGTCTGCGCGGTGTAGGTGCCAAAGACCTCCAGCGTCATGGTGCAGCGGGCGGCGTGAAACCACTTGCCGCAGCCGTTGGCATGGCGCCAGCGTTCAAAGTGAACGCCTTTGGGGTTTTCACGCATGAACAGGTAGTCATGGAACTCGTCATCCGAGGAGCCGGGGCCAAAGCGCTTCAGATGCGCTTCGCCGCCCGCGGCCAGTTCGGTTTCTTCGGCTTTGACGCCGCAATAGGGGCATTCAAGGATCAGCATGGTGCTTGCTCCGTAAAATTGAATTTTGCAGCGTTAGTGCGCCACACCGGCGGCGACGCTCTCGTCGATGAACTTGCCTTCCTTGAAGCGCATCATCGAGAACTCCTCGGTCAGCGGCGAATGGCCGGTGGCCATCAGTTCCGCCATTGCCCAGCCGGAGCCCGGGATCGCCTTGAAGCCGCCGGTGCCCCAGCCTGCGTTGATGAAGCAGTTCTGGACCGGGGTCTTGGAGATCAGCGGCGAGCGGTCGCCGGTCACATCCACAATGCCGCCCCACTGACGCAGCATCTTCAGGCGGCTGACCATCGGGAATGTTTCGACCAGCGCGCGCACGGTTTCCTCGATGTGGTGGAAGCTGCCGCGCTGGGTGTAGTTGTTGAACCCGTCGGTGCCGCCGCCGATCACCATCTCGCCCTTGTCGGACTGGGACATGTAGCCGTGCACGGTGTTGGCCATCACGACCACGTCCATGCAGGGTTTGATCGGCTCGGACACCATCGCCTGCAGCGCCACGGATTCCATCGGCAGGCGGAAGCCAGCCAATTCAGCCAGCACAGAGGCGTTGCCCGCCACAACCATGCCCAGCTTGTCGCAGTCGATCGGGCCCTTGGTGGTGTCCACACCCACGGTGCGGCCGTTCTCAACGCGCACGCCGGTGACTTCGCATTTCTGGAGGATGTCCATGCCCATGTCGGAACACGCCCGCGCATAGCCCCAGGCCACCGCGTCGTGACGGGCGGTGCCGCCGCGCTCCTGGTACAGGCCGCCCAGCACGGGATAGCGGGGACCGTGCAGGTTGATGATCGGCACGATCTCCTTCACGCGCTCAGGCGTGATCCACTCGGTCTGCACACCCTGCTGCTGGTTGGCATGCGCGGTGCGCTTGTAGCCGCGGATCTCATGCTCGGTCTGGGCCAGCATGATCACGCCGCGCGGGCTGAACATCACGTTGTAGTTCAGGTCCTGCGACATGGTCTCATACAGGCTGCGGGCCTTTTCATAGATCGCAGCAGACGGATCCTGCAGGTAGTTCGAGCGGATGATGGTGGTGTTCCGGCCCGTATTGCCGCCGCCCAGCCAGCCTTTCTCGATAATCGCGACATTGGTGATGCCGAAATTCTTGCCCAGGTAATAGGCGGTGGCGAGGCCGTGCCCGCCCGCGCCCACGATGATCACATCGTAGTGGCGTTTGGGTTCCGGCGAGCGCCAGGCGCGCTCCCATCCGGTGTGATAGCGCAGGGCTTCCCGCGCGACAGCAAAGACTGAATAGCGTTTCATGAGCGAATCCGATGGTTCGTGTCTGTTAGCGGGTATGCCTGAAACGCATGGCCGGCCAGTGCCGTTTATCGCCCTGTTTCTGCGCTATTGCGACATAGACCCATGACGCATTGCAGCATCCCGCGGCAGTTTGGCCCTTTTGTTCGGGCCGCCCCGCATATAGATGAAAACCAAACTTCGGAGACGGCATGGTTTTCTGGACAGTCACCGCCCTTATCGCATTCTCGGCAGCGCTGCTGCTGGCAATGATCATCATTCGCGCCCGCGAGCAAGGCGAACCTGCTGCGGCCTATGACCTGCGGGTCTACCGCCAGCAGCTGCGCGAGGTCGACAAGGACCTGGCGCGCGGCGTCATCAATGAAGGCGACGCAGAGCGCATCCGCACCGAAATCTCGCGCCGCATTCTGGCGGCCGACGCCCAGCTGCAACAGCGCAAGTCCGGCCACGCCCAGCCCAAATCCCTGTCGCTGGTCTCTGCCGGTGCCATCGCGCTGCTGATCACCGGCGGCACCCTGGGCCTTTACTGGCAGCTTGGCGCGCCGGGGTATGGCGACCTCGGCCTCAAGGACCGCATCCGCATGGCGGGCGAGCGCGCCGAGAACCGCCCCTCGCAGGCGGAGGCCGAAGCCGGCATTCCCGCCCTGCCGGAACCGCAGGTGGAGGAAGGCTACATCAAACTGGTCGAACAGCTGCGCAAGACCGCAGGCGAGCGCGAAGGTGACGCCCGCGGCCAGGCGCTGCTGGCACAGCACGAGGCCAACCTCGGCAACTTCAAAGCTGCCTATGAAGCCAAGGCCAACTACATCCGCCTGGCCGAAGGCAAGGTCAACGCCCGCGATTTTACAGAACTGGCCGAGCTCAAGATCATGGCGGCCGGCGGCTATGTCTCCCCCGAGGCGCAAACCGACCTGCAGAAGGCCCGCGCGATTGACCCCGCCCACGGCCCGGCCCGCTATTACTGGGGCCTGATGCTGGGCCAGATCGGCCGCCCGGACCTCGCCTACCGCGAATGGGCCGCTACCCTGCGGGACGGCCCGGCGGACGCGCCGTGGGTCAAGGGCATCCAGGGCCAGATCGAGGAGATGGCCTTCCGCGCCGGTGTGGAATACCGTCCCATCGCGCCCGGCGGCGGCACCGCACCCGCCCTGCCCGGCCCCAGCGCCGAAGACATGGCCGGCGCCAGCGAACTCTCCGCCGAAGAGCAGCAGGAGATGATCCGCGGCATGGTCACGCGCCTGTCGGACCGGCTGGCGAGCGAAGGCGGCAGCGCCGAGGAATGGGCCCGCCTGATCGGCGCCCTGTCGGTCCTTGGCGAAACCGAGCGCGCCCGCACCGTCTATGCCGAGGCCCGCGGTGCGTTTGAGGCTGACGCCGAGGCGCTGGCCCTATTGGAAACCATCGCCGCCCAGTCCGGAATTGCAGAATGATCCACGACGTCTTTGAAGACTTCGCCGCCGCCCTGCCGCCGATGAGCGCGCTGATGGGGCTGGACCTCGGCACCAAGACCATCGGCGTCGCCGTCTCCGACCGTATCGGCGCGGTGGCAACCCCGCTGGAGACGGTGAAGCGCAAGAAGTTCTCAGCAGACGCCGCGCGCCTCCTGGAGATCATCCAGGCCCGCGACATCAGCGGCATCCTTTTGGGCCTGCCGCGCAACATGGACGGCACAGAGGGCCCCCGCTGCCAGTCCACCCGCGCCTTTGCCCGCAACCTGATGCAATTGACCGACCTGCCGATCAGCTTCTGGGACGAGCGCCTCAGCACTGTGGCGGCAGAAAAAGCGCTGCTTGAGGCGGATACGACACGCAAACGCCGCGCAGAGGTTATCGACCACGTCGCTGCCTCCTATATCTTGCAAGGCGCATTGGACCGGATGCGGCATTTGAAGAACGGGTGAAGGCATGAGCGACGACGTCTGGAAACGGGACGAGATCCAGTCCCCCTGCATCAAGATCTGCGTTGTCCACCCCGAGGCCCGCATCTGCACCGGCTGCTACCGCTCCATCGACGAAATCCGCGACTGGTCCAAGATGACCAATGACGAGCGCGCCGGCATCATGAACGACCTCCCCGCCCGCGCCAGCAAACTGGCCAAGCGCCGCGGCGGCCGCGGCGCGAGGCTCAAACGAGGTTAACGCGGCGCGCGGTCAGGTAACCGTTTGCAAATCATGCGGAATAAGCACTGACCCAATGTTTCGCGCGCGAAACATTCAGGCAGGATTGCTGACCTTTTCACCAAGGTGGCGATGGCCATAGCGAGGCTGATTAGATACCTTGCAACCTCCCAGCGGACCGGCGTTCAAAAAGTGCAACTCAGCCAGGACCTACGTCGGGATTCCACCGGACGGTCTCTGATCGGTTGAGGTAAGACTACCCTTCCGCCAGCCACCCCTTGGTCCAATCCGCCAGCTCCGGACGGAAATAGGCGATCATACGCCCCTCTTCCGGCGCGCTGGCCCCCTCGCCCCAGGGCGCAACCCCGTGCAGGCACAGCCGGTGCATCAGATAGGACTCGCCGGGTTTGGCATGAACGGTGATCCGCAGGCAGGTCTCGAACACCTCGGCGCGGGCTGCTGTGTAGGCATCGGTCACATCCACATCTGCCCAGTCCGCCTGCGGCACGCCTTCAAACGCGGTGGCAAAGGCGCGGCGCATGATCCTGTGGCTGCCCTCCCAGACTACCAACGGCGAAGCATCCGGGCTGCTTTCATTGAGCGGGATACCCAGCACCCAGGCATGCGGCTCCTCCACCTTGCGGCGGCGGTGCTCGCCATACATCTTGACCCCGTCCACATGCGCCGCATCGCGCTTGACGCGGTAGCGGAAGGCGGCCTCGCCCTCACCCGGACGCGGGCGCGGATAGCCGGGAAAGACCGAGGACACCTGCGCCCGGTGCAGGTCCGGAATGGGCCCGAGGTGCTGTGTGATGAAATCAATAGGCGCCCCCGCCAGCGGCGGCCCTTCAGGCACGCGTCCTGCGGCGTCGTTTGGCAGCGCATCGACGCCGATGAACCAGGTGCGCTCGCACTGGAACCAATCGGCGTTTGACGGGTCGTGCAGCGCCTTCACCCCATGCGGCAAGGCATCCGCCGCCCAAGCCGCGATCTGCGGATCATGGGCAAACCGCACCCAGCCCTTATCCCGATACTGCGCAAACGGATCTTGCATCTTCACGCCCTCAGTAGCCAAAAGCTTTGCGCAGCATATTCAGCGCCACCAGCACCAGGAACGCCCCGAACACCCGCTTCAGCGGTTTGGGATCCATCGCATGGGCCAGCTTCACCCCCCAGGGCGCGGTGATCAGGGTCATGGCAATCACGATGAAAAAGGCCACCAGATTGACCGCCCCGATGGTGAACGGCGGCCGGGTTGCGGGGTCCACCTCCAAGAGCAGAAACCCGGCAACCGAAGGCACCGCAATGATCACGCCAAAGCCCGCAGCGGTGGCCACCGCCCGGTGCACCGCCACCCCGTGCAGGGTCATCAGCGGCACCCCGAAGCTGCCGCCGCCGATGCCCATCAGCACCGACAGGAAGCCGACAGCCGGCGACAGCACCACCCGCCTGATGCCCTTGGGCATCGCCTCGGCCAGCCGCCACTCCGACCGGCCCAGCCCCAGGTAGCAGCCAATGACCAGCGCCAGCCCGCCGAATACCCCCTGCAGCACGGTGGAACGCAGGGACGACGCCGCCAAGACGCCCGCAACGGCGCCAATGGCAATGCCGATCCCCCAGCCGCGCAGGATGTCCCAATCCACCGCGCCCTTCTTGTTGTGGCTCATGACAGAGCGCACCGAGGTCACGATGATCGTTGCCAGAGAGGTCGCCAGGCAGATCTGCATCAGCTGATCGCCGCCATATCCAAGTGTCTGAAACGCATAGAAAAACGCAGGCACCAGCACGATGCCGCCGCCGACGCCTAGTAGCCCGGCCAGCACGCCCGCAAAGGCGCCGATCACCACAAGCAGCACCGCCATCTGGATCAGCAAGGCGGGCTCTGGCCACAGGGCGGCTGTCAGGGCGGGATCGGTCATGCGGAGCACCTCGGGCTTTGGTTCACCGGCAAAGGGTTAGCCGCCGCTCCCCGCTTGCACAAGGCACTAGCGCGTGAGGCGTACCGTCACGCTGCAGTGCGCTTGCCGAGCTGCGCTAGCGCCTCCTCTACCAGCTCCGGCCCGGCCCCGGCCCGGCAGGCGCCCTCGGAGAGCATCCGCCGCCACTGCCGCGCCCCCGGCTTGCCCGCAAACAGCCCCAGCATGTGGCGGGTGATCTGGTTGAGCCTGGCACCCTCGCTCAGCCGCGCCTCGATATAGGGCAGCATCTGCCGCACCGCCTCTGCCGGGTCGCTGACAGAGCCTGTGCCATAGATCTCCGGGTCCGCCGCACACAAAACATCGGCAGGCTGGTGATAGGCCGCACGCCCCACCATCACCCCGTCCAGGCCGCGGTCCAGATGCGCCTTGGCCTCCGCCAGCGTTGCTATGCCGCCGTTGAGCGAGACATGCAGATCCGGGAACGCCGCCTTCATCCGGTGCACCAGCTCATAGTCCAGCGGCGGAATGTCCCGGTTCTCTTTCGGAGACAGCCCCTGCAGCCAGGCCTTGCGCGCATGAATGGTCACCCGGCCGCAGCCCGCGGCGCGGATCTTTTCCAGGAACTCCGGCAGCACCTCTTCCGGCTTCTGCTCATCCACACCGATGCGGCATTTGACGGTGACTTCCACATCCACCGTTTCCCGCATCGCCGAGACGCAATCGGCCACCAGTTCCGGCGTCTGCATCAGCACCGCCCCGAAAGCGCCGGATTGCACCCGGTCGCTGGGACAGCCGCAGTTGAGGTTGATCTCATCATAGCCGGTCTCCGCGCCCAGCCGGGCGGCCTCTGCCAGTTCCCCCGGATCCGAGCCGCCCAGCTGCAGCGCTACCGGATGCTCCTCGGCATTGAACTCCAGCAGATGCAGCGCCCCACCGCGCACCAGGGCCGGCGCGGTCACCATTTCGGTGTAAAGCAGCGTTTCCCGGCTCAGCAGCCGATGCAAATAGCGGCAGTGCCGGTCGGTCCAATCCATCATCGGCGCAACGGACAGACGCGCAGCGCGCTGGACATCGGAAAACCCTGATCTTTCGCGGTTTTTTGAATTCGCCATTTTGTGCGGCTTCCCCGTTTCGGCCCCATTCAGCCCCGTTTTTGACAGCGCTGCTGCAGAACGCAGCGCCGACGCCGCCGCTTAGCACTTTTTGCACCCCAAGTTCCAGCACCCCGCTGCGGGCACTGCCGGGACGCCGCCCGGCAGGCCGGAAACTGCTCCGGAAAAATCCCCATTTATTTCAGCGCCTTATGTGTCACCCTCTGGCGCGGATGTAAGTTTTTTAAATTACCTTGACCGCATGACAGTTTTCTTGCAATTTCACTCAAACGGTTCATCCCCATCGCAAGGTCCGCTACGTTGCCCGCCCCTGTCCGCTCAAAACTTGCCCATGCCCTTGAAACCGGTTCGAAAGCCGAGCGGGCCATTGCCAACTATATGCTGAGCGCCTTGGAGCAGGTTCCGTTTGAGACCGCCGCCAGCCTCGCAGAGAAAGTCGGGGTGAGCGAAGCTACTGTTGGCCGGTTCTGCCGCAGCAACGGATACGCCAGTTTCAAGGACTTGAAAGAGCACCTGAAGGACGACTTGGGCGATCATCCGTGGCTGGTGAGCGACCGGCTGAATGAACTGCGCACTACCGCCCGCGACGACGAGGGCCATCTTTCTCAGGGAATGGAGCTGGAAATCGCGGCCGTCGTGCGGATCTATGAATATGCCCGGTCCGCTGAGTGGCAAAATGCGGTTGCCAGGCTGGCCAGGACGCAGCACGTCTACGTGGCCGGTTTCCAGACCGAACGCGGGCTTGCCCAGTATTTTGCCAATCAGATGCAGTACCTGCGCGACGAGGTAACCCTGATTGACCTGGCGGCGGGAAACTTTGCCGAAATACTGGCCTCCGGCCGGGAGGCCTGTCTGGTGATCTTCGAGGCCCGCCGCTATTCCCGGCTGGCCAAGATTCTGGCGCGCGAGGCGAAGACCGCCGGCATTCCGGTGACTCTGATTACCGATGTGTTCTGCGACTGGGGCCGCGAAACCGCCGACGAGGTTTTTGCCGTACCGACCCAGTTCAACCAGTTCTGGGATTCCACGGCGCAGATGGCGAGCCTGTCCAATCTCCTCATCAATGGCGTGTGCATGGAACTGGGGCCGCAGGTCGAAGAGCGTCTGAACCGGATTGCAGAGCTTTACGGCCGCTTCACCGGCCATGTCGGCGATCCGGTCGCCGCCGTCGAAAAATAATCAAAACTTGGAAATGACAGGAGGAACTCCCATGACATTGAAGAAGACACTGGCACTCGCCCTGGCGTCCGCGGCGATGGCCGCCGGCACAGCCTCGGCGGACGGATTGCGGCTGGGCACCGAGGGCGCCTACCCGCCGTTCAACTACATCGAATCCGATGGCAAGATTGCCGGCTTCGACGTTGAGATCGGTCTGGAGCTGTGCAAGCGCATCGGCGAGGAGTGCACCGTGGTGGCGCAGGATTGGGACGGGATCATTCCCGGCCTTCTGGCCAGCAAGTATGACTTCATCATCGCCTCGATGTTCATCACCGAAGAGCGCAAGAAGCAGGTCGATTTCACCGATCCCTACTATCTGGCGGCGATGACCCATGTCGTGCCGAAAGGGTCGGACATCACGGAATTCACCAATGAAGCGCTGGCCGGCAAGGTGATCGGCGCGCAGTCGGGCACCACCCAGGCCGATTATATCGAAGCCGCCTACCCGGATGCCGACATCCGCCTCTATCCGACCCAGGACGAGGTGAACCTGGACATGGCCTCGGGCCGCATCGACCTGCAGGTCGGGGACATGCTGCCGATGCTGGACTGGACCAAAAAGTCCGATGACGGCAGCTGCTGCGAACTGGCGGGTGAGCCGATCACCGATCCGGCCTTCGTTGGCGATGGCGTGGGCATCGCCGTGCGCCAGGAGGATGACGCGCTGCGCGAGAAGCTGAACACCGCCCTCGCCGAGATCCGCGCCGATGGCACCTACAAGGCGATCAACGACAAGTACTTCGACATCGACGTCTACACGATGAAGTAAACGGAATGTCCCCTCAGCCTGAAAAGGGTATCCATGTTTGAACTGTTCTCATATGGCGATGCAGGCTGGGGGGACGAAATCCTGCGGGGTCTTGCGATCACGGTGCAACTGGCGATCGTCACTCTCCCCGTCGGGCTGCTCCTCGGGTTCCTGGCCGCCGCCGCCTCGATGTCCCGGCTTTTGCCGTTGCGGCTGCTGGGGTTCGGCTACACCACTGTCATGCGCGGCCTGCCAGAGATCCTGACCCTCTTTGTGGTTTACAACGGCGCTGGCCTGCTGATCAATGCGGTCCTGCGGTGGTGGGCGCCGGAGGCCGCGCCCACGGACTTCAGTCCCTTTGCGGCCGGGGTGGTGGCTCTTGGCATGGTATTCGGCGCCTTTGCCGCCGAGGTGCTGCGCGGGGCGTTTCAGTCGCTCGACAACGGCCAGGCGGAAGCCGGGCGGGCGATCGGCATGACCGGCCGCCAGATCTTCCTGCGCATCCGGCTGCCGCAGGTCTGGCGCTTTGCGCTGCCGGGCCTGGGCAACCTGTGGATCAACATGCTGAAAGACACCGCGCTGGTCTCGGTCATTGCGCTGGACGACCTGATGCGCATGACAAAGGTCGCCGTGGGCGTGACCAAGCAGCCCTTCACCTTCTACCTGATGGCCTGCCTGATCTACTGGGCGATGTGCGTTTTGTCCGAACTGGTGCTGGCGCAGATGGAACGCCGCGCCAATCGCGGCATCCGGAGGGCCTGAGATGAACCCGCTCGACATCCTCGCGCAGTACTGGCCCCGGCTGCTCGACGGCACCCTGATGACGATCAAGCTGACGCTGCTGGGCGCGCTGATCGCCGCCTTGGTGTCACCGGCCCTTGCGCTGATCCGCGTCCACGCCTCCCCGATGGCGCAGGCGCCGCTCCGGCTCTATGTCTCGTTCATGCGCGGCACGCCGATCCTGGCGCAGCTGTTCCTGATCTTCTACGGCTCGGGCCAGTTCCGGCCGCTGCTTCAGGAGTGGGGGCTGTGGACCTTCTTCCGCGACCCGTTCAACTGCGCGCTGCTGGCGTTTGCGCTCAACTCCACCGCCTATCAGACCGAGATCCTGCGCGGCGGCATCCTCGGCGTTCCGCGCGGCGAGATCGAAGCCGCCAAGGCGATCGGAATGAGCCGGATCACGGCGCTGCGCCGGGTGGTGTTCCCGCATGCCTACCGCATCGCCTGGCCCGCGCTCGGCAACGAGGTGATCCTGCTGATGAAGGCCAGCGCGCTGGCCAGCGTGGTCACGGTTTTTGACGTGATGGGCCGCACCCGGCAGATCTTTTCCAAGACCTTCGACTTCTCGGTCTATCTCTGGGCGGCCCTGATCTATCTCTGCATCACCGCGGTCTTTGTTCTGCTCTGGCGGCAGGCCGAACGCCGCCTCAGCCGCCATATCGGCGCCCGGCATCAAGCCCCAGCCACCGTCCAGCCTTTGAAGGAGACACGGGCATGACCCCACCGGACATCATTCTCAAAGCCGAAGACATCCACAAATCCTTCGGTTCCGTCGAGGTTCTCAAGGGCATCTCGCTCGCGGCCAGAAACCATGACGTGATCTCCATCCTCGGATCGTCGGGCTCGGGCAAATCGACCTTTCTGCGCTGCCTGAACTTCCTGGAGACACCGACCTCGGGGAAGGTCACCGTGCATGGCGAAGAAATCCTGGTGAAGAACGGCAAGCCGCAGAATGCGCGGCATATCGAGGCGATCCGCGCCCGGCTGGGCATGGTGTTTCAGCAGTTCAACCTCTGGACCCACCGCACGGTTCTGGAAAACGTGATGGAAGGCCCGGTCCAGGTCAAAGGCGAACCCAAGGCCGAGGCCCGCAGCAAGGCGGAGGCTTTCCTGAAGCGGGTCGGGCTGGAAGAGCGGATGCACATGTATCCCTCCCAGCTGTCCGGCGGCCAGCAGCAGCGCGTCGCGATTGCCCGCGCCCTGGCGATGGAGCCCGACGCGATCCTGTTTGACGAGCCGACGTCGGCCCTTGATCCCGAACTGGTGGGCGAGGTGCTGAAGGTGATGCAGGATCTTGCGGCCGAAGGCCGCACCATGATCGTCGTCACCCACGAGATGGGGTTCGCCCGCGAAGTGTCCTCCGAAGTGGTCTTCCTGCACGAAGGCCGCATCGCCGAACAGGGGCCGCCCGACGAGATGTTCACCAATCCCAAAACAGAAGAATTCCGCCGTTTCATCGCCAAGGCGATGTGACCCCGGCCCCTATTCAGGTTTCAGAAATGACCAGCGATTCACCCATGTCCCCCGCCCCCTCGCGCCCCGGCATCCGCATCGAAAGCGCCGAGCTGCGTATTGTCAGCCTGCCGCTGCTCACCCCCTTCGTGATTTCAACCGGCACCATGACCGCCAAGACCTTCCCCCTGCTGATCCTGAAGGGCGAAGGCATCGAGGGCGTGGCCGAAGCGGTGATGGACCCGGCCCCGGATTACCTGGAGGAGACCATCCCCGGCGCGATGGCCTTCCTGCGCGAGGTGCTGCTGCCGCAGATCGTCGGCAAGCGCTTTGCCTCGCCCTACGAGCTGCAGCCGATCCTGTCGCCCTGGCGCGGCAACCGCATGGCCAAGGCGGCGGTGGAGATGGCGTTCTGGGATCTCTGGGCCAAGAGCCTCGGCCTGCCGCTGAAAGCCGCCCTGGGCGGCACCGGCGATCATGTCAGCGTGGGGGTGAGCCTTGGCATCGCGCCGATTGAAACCACGCTGGAACGGGTCAGCACCGCGGTTGAACAGGGCTACAAGCGCACCAAGCTGAAAATCGCCCAGGGCCACGACGTCCGGATCGTAGAGGCGGTGCGCGCCGAATTCCCGGACATCAAGCTGACGGTCGATGCGAATACCGATTACGGGCTGCCGGATCTGCCGAAGCTGCAGGCGCTGGACGCCTTCGCACTGGATTACATCGAACAGCCGCTCGCCCATGACGACATCCACGATCACGCCAACGTGCAGCGCGCGCTTAAGACCGCGATCTGTCTTGATGAAAGCATCCGCAGCGCCAGCGACGCGCGCAAGGCGCTGGAAACCGGCGCCGCGCGGGTGATCAACATCAAGGTCGGCCGCGTCGGCGGCTTTGCCGAGGCGCGCGCCATCCACGACACCTGCGCCGCCTTCGGGGTGCCGGTCTGGTGCGGCGGCATGCTGGAAAGCGGCATCGGCCGGGCGCATAACATCCACCTTGCAACGCTCGCCAACTTCACCAAGCCCGGCGACACATCCAGCGCCAGCCGCTACTTCGCGCGGGACATCACCAACGAACCGCTCGAAGCCTCCTATGGCGAAATGCCGGTTCCTGTCAACGGGCCGGGCATCGGCGTGACCCTGGACCGGGATTACCTCGCGTCTGTCACGGATCACGCCGAGGAGATCACTGCATGAACATGGTGAGTACGGGGCTGGTTCTGCGCGAACTGAACGGCGTGGCCGAACACAAGCACGCGGAGTGGTTTCAGAAAGAGGTCTGGGGCAAGGACGACCCGCCGGACAACTCCGACTTGATGCTGGCGATCCAGCATGAAGGCGGCCTTGTGGCGGGCGCCTTCAAGGACGGGCGGATGCTTGGGTTTCTGTTCGGCTTCCCCACCGGGCAGCCGCATATCCAGCATTCACACCGGCTGGCCGTGCATCCCGACAGCCGCGGCATGGGGCTGGGGCTGAAACTGAAATGGTTTCAGCGCGACTGGTGCCTGAAGCGTGGCGTGACCTTGGTCCGCTGGACGTTCGACCCGCTGCGCCGCGTCAACGCAGGGCTGAATATTGCCCGTCTGGGCGGCTCTGCCAGAACGTATTACGAAGATTATTACGGTGAAATGGTCGGCATCAACGCTGGCATTCCCTCAGACCGTCTGTTGGTCGACTGGACCCTCACGTCACCCCGTGTTGAGGCGCTGGCGAAAGGGTGGAAAACGGTCGCGCCCGCCGGGGCAGCGGAAACCATGACAGTGGAGATCCCCAAGGACCTGGACGGGCTGCTGGCTTCGGATCTTGACGCAGCAGTTGCCGAGCGGCTTCGCGTGCGGGAAGAAATGACTTCGGCCTTCGCGCAGGGGTACAAAGTTGACGGATTTGACATTGAAACCTGCCGTTATCGTTTGACCAGGTCCTAAGGCGGAGAAGGGTCCCGATTGCGCCGATCAGCTGATGGCGAAGGCTCCCCTGTCCTTGAGCATCCATTTTCAAAAGCACTTGTGACCGGAGACCGGGTACAGGGGGCAATTTCTGTCATGCCGCGCCAAACCGGCCCCGTGCAGCCGCCTGCCAAGCCGGTCTCCATCTGCTTTGGTGAGCCCTGAGCGCCCGTCCTGTCCGCGCCCGTCTTCTACCCGGCCAAGGACGGCAGGTAGAGCACAATCCCCGGGAAGGCCACCAGCAGCGCAATCGTCACCGCGTCCGCCACAAAGAACGGCATCACGCCCCTGAACACATCCTGCACGCTCAGGTCGTCGCGCACGCCGGCCACAACGAAACAGTTCAGCCCGATGGGCGGGGTGATCAGGCAGAACTCGGCCATCTTCACCACCAGGATGCCGAACCAGATCGCGCACATGGTGCCGCTCATGCCAAAGGCGCTGTCGGCCGCCGCAACGCTTTCGCCGCCGTTCAGCGCCATCACCGCCGGGTAGACCACCGGCAGGGTCAAAAGCAGCATGCCGATAGCGTCCATAAACATGCCCAGCACCGCATAGGCCAGCAGGATACAGATCAGGATCACCATCGGGCTCATCTCCAGCGTGGTGATCCAGTCCGAGAACGCCCCCGGCAGATCCGCAAAGCCCAGGAAGCGCACATAGATCAGCACCCCCCAGATGATTGTGAAGATCATCACCGTCAGCTTGGCGGTTTCCAGCAGCGCAGACTTCAGCTCCGCCCATTTCATCCCTTCCTTCAGCGCATAGAGGAACACGATGAAGGCGCCGATGGCGCCGCCTTCGGTCGGGGTGCCCCAGGCGTCGCCGCCAAAGGGGTTGTAGACGAAGCAGATGATGATCACGACCACCAGGATGATCGGCAGCGCCCCAGGCAGCGCGGCAAAGCGCTGCCCCCAGGTGAAGCCCTTGACCGGCGGGCCGACGGATTTGAAGACCACCGCGATGCCGACGATCAGCAGACCGTAGATCACTGCCGAAAACGCCCCGGGGATGAACCCCGCCAGCAACAGCTTGCCCACGTCCTGTTCAACGATGATGGCATAGATCACCAGAATGGCCGAGGGCGGGATCAGCGAGGCGAGCGTGCCGCCCGCCGCCACCACGCCTGCCGCGAAGCGCTTGTTGTAGCCGATGGCCAGCATCTCCGGGATGGCGATCCGGGCAAAGACGGCGGAGGTGGCGACCGAGGCCCCCGACACCGCGGCAAAGCCCGCGGTGGCAAAAACGGTGGAGACCGCCAGCCCGCCCGGCAGCCAGGCGATCCAGCGTTTCGCGGCAGTGAACAGCGCCCGCGTCAGCCCGGCGTAATAGGCCAGGTAGCCGATCAGGATGAAGGTGGGGATCAGCGACAGCGCCTGGCTGGACACCTTGGAGTGCGGCACCTGCCCCGCAATCTTGACCGAGACGGTCAGCGCCTTGCCGAACCGGGCCGGGTCATAGCCGAACTTGGCCCAGAAAATCCAGATCAGACCGATGAGCCCTGCAAGGCCCGCCGCAAAGGCCACCCGCATCCCCAGGACCACCATCGCCAGCAGGCCGCCCGTGACCCACAGGCCGATTTCAATCGGTTCCATATTGCTTACCCCTGCCCGCCAGTCGCGTTATCACCTGCGCTGCTGTCATGGCCTTGCATCTGCTCGGCCTCTGCCGCCGCCAGTTCGGCGGCGCCTTGCACCAGCGGCACTGCTACCGGCGCCTCCAGCCCCAGCACCAGCGCCCGGCCATAGCCCCAGATCTGCAGCACCAGCCGCAGCGCCAGCACCGCAAAGGCCACCGGCGCCAGCAGCTTGGCGGGCCAGATCGGCAGGCCGATGTCGATGGAGCTGTCACGGCTCCACATCGGCGCGGCAAAGTCGAAGGAACGCTGGAAATGCGCCCAGCTGCCCCAGACCATTGCCAGAATCAGCAACAGGATCAGCAGCACCGACACCAGCTCAAACAGCCACAGCGCCCGGCCGCGCAAAGCACCGATGAAGATGTCCATGCGGATGTGGCCGCCCTGGCGCTGCACATAGGCGATGCCCATGAAGGCAATCAGCGGCATGATCTGCTCGATCCAGTCGACATAGCCGGGCAGCGGCGCGTTGATCGCGTTGCGCCCGCCGACCGAGACCACCGCCAGGATCATCAGAGAAAACACCGCGATCCCGCTCAGCAGTGCCAGCAATCGTTCGGCCTTCAATAAACCGCGGTCCAGCCTGCTGATCAGGCTGCCGTCCTCCAGGACTGCTGCGCTGCCTGCCATGCCCTGCCCCCATGTTCCAGAATTTCAAAGACAGAAAAGGGCCGGAACTGTCCGCCCGGCCCTTCCGTATCATGTCAGGCTCAGCTGCCCGAGCGGTGATCGCTGAGGGTCTTCTGCACCAGATCGTACAGCTCCTGCGCCGGCAGGCCCTGCGCGCTCATGTCCTTGATCCACTGTTCGCGGATCGGGTCGGCGGCCACCTTGCGGAATTCGGCCAGCTGCTCGTCAGAGATCATCACCTTCTCGACGCCCTTCTCGTCCAGGACGCTGTCCCATTTGGTCAGCAGCGCGCCGTAGTTCTCCAGGTAATGGGCAATCGCTTCCTCCACCGAGCTGTCCAGCGCCTCGCGCTCGGCATCGCTCAGCGCCTCATAGGCGTCAGTGTTGACCACCACCGGGCAGTTCACGGTGCCGGGGTTCAGGTTGGCGGTCCACCAGTCGGCCTTGTTGATGGTGCCAAAGCTGAGATGCGCATGCTGGGCAAAAGCAACGGTGTCAACAACGCCGGATTCCATCGCGTTATAGGCCTCGGTTGCGGTCACCGAGGTCGGCACCGCGCCCACGGCGGAGAAGGCCTGGCCGATGCCGCCGGTGGCGCGCACCCGCATGTCCTTGAACTCCGCCAGCTCATCGCGCGGCTCGCCGGTGCCGACGATATTGTACTGCGGCATCGGCGAGGTCATCAGCAGCTTGGCGTTCCAGCGGTCCAGATCCGCCTCTACCGCCGGGTGGGCGTAAACCGCGTGGGACACGGCCACCTCTTCCTCCAGCGTGTTCACGCCCAGGAACGGCAGTTCCAGAACGGTGATCGAGGGGTTCTTGTCACGGTGGTAGCCGGCGCAGAACTGCGCCATTTCAAACGCCCCGATGGAGATGCCGTCGAGGTTTTCCTTGTTCTTGCTGAGACCGCCATAGCTGATGTTCAGAGTGAACTCGCCATTGGTCTTCTCGCTGACCAGCTCGGCCAGTTTCTCCACATGTTCCGTGAAGGCGCGGCGCTTGCCCCACAGGGACACGTTCCACTCGGTCGCCGCGGCCTCGCCCGCCATTGCAACGCCAGCAGTCGCCGCCACAGCGGCGGTCAGAAATCTGTTCATAATCTAACTCTCCCGGATTGCGCCCTTTTTGCCTGCCGCACATGCGCCAGGCGGACGCTTGCCCGACAGGCTAGCCGCAAGGCCGCGCCCTGCCAACCCCCACGGCAGAAACGTGACGCAGTGACTCGCGTTCAGGGCACCGGGGCGCTCCCGTCCGCCCGCCGCGGGCCGGCCTGGCACAATATGCCGCAGCGCGATTGGGCCTGTTTCCGCCGCTCAGGCTGCCCTTTGGTCAATCTGCCCCGGCTTCAACCGCAAAATGACCGCAAAAGCGTTTACACCTAAACTGTTGTTTTTCCCAAATGCAGCGTTTGCGGGTGTCAAAACATTTACAGACACGTTGACTAGAGGGAAATTCGTTGACAATGAAATGCTTAAAAACCGGTCGCTTATTCACAAATTTTCAGCACGCGGTATTATCAGTGCCTAGGAGGAAACGGTTTGACAGCCACGGCACAGCGGTGTCGTTTGTCTTGCCAATAAAATTTCTGGGAGGAAACCGAATGAACGCGCTGCACGCAGACGCTGTCTATCCGCCATCCGACGAAACCGTTGCCCGCGCGCATGTCAATGCCGCGAAATACCAGGAAATGTACGACGCCTCAATGAACGACCCGGAAGGCTTCTGGGGCGAACAGGGCAAGCGCATCGACTGGATCAAGCCGTTCACCCAAGTGAAGGACGTGAACTACAGCTTCGGCAATGTTTCGATCAACTGGTACGCAGACGGCACCCTGAACGTGTCCGCCAACTGCATCGACCGCCACCTGGACACCCGCGGCGACCAGACCGCGATCATCTGGGAACCGGATGATCCGAACGAGGACGCGCAGCACATCACCTATAAGGAGCTGCACCGCCGCACCTGCCGGATGGCCAATATCCTGGAATCGATGGGCGTGCGCAAAGGCGACCGGGTGGTGATCTACCTGCCGATGATCCCCGAGGCGGCCTATGCCATGCTGGCTTGCGCCCGCATCGGCGCCATTCATTCCATCGTCTTTGCCGGCTTCTCCCCCGATGCGCTGGCGGCCCGGATCAACGGCTGCGACGCCAAGGTGATCATCACCGCCGACGAGGCGCCGCGCGGCGGCCGCAAGACCCCGCTGAAGTCAAACGCCGACGCCGCCCTCTTGCACACCAAGGACACGGTGAAATGCCTGGTGGTCAAGCGCACCGGCGGCCAGACCACCTGGGTCGACGGGCGTGACTATGACTACAACGAGATGGCGCTGGAAGCGGATGATTACTGCAAACCGGCCGAGATGAACGCCGAAGATCCGCTGTTCATCCTCTACACCTCCGGCTCCACCGGCCAGCCCAAGGGTGTGGTGCATACCTCTGGCGGCTATCTGACCTATGCCGCGCTGACCCACGAAATCACCTTCGATTACCACGACGGCGACATCTACTGGTGCACCGCGGACGTGGGCTGGGTCACCGGCCACAGCTATATCGTCTACGGCCCGCTGGCCAATGGCGCCACCACCCTGATGTTCGAGGGCGTGCCGACCTACCCCGATGCCTCCCGCTTCTGGCAGGTCTGCGAAAAGCACAAGGTGAACCAGTTCTACACTGCCCCCACCGCCCTGCGCGCACTGATGGGCCAGGGCAATTCCTGGGTCGAGAAATGCGATCTGAGCGATCTCAAGGTGCTGGGCACCGTGGGCGAGCCGATCAACCCCGAAGCCTGGACCTGGTACAACGAGGTTGTCGGCAAGGGCAAATGCCCGATCGTCGACACCTGGTGGCAGACCGAGACCGGCGGCCACCTGATGACCCCGCTGCCGGGCGCCCACGCGATGAAGCCGGGCGCGGCGATGAAGCCGTTCTTCGGCATCCAGCCGGTGGTGCTGGACCCGCAATCCGGGGCTGAGATCGAAGGCAACGATGTCGAAGGCGTGCTGTGCATCAAGGACAGTTGGCCGGGCCAGATGCGTACCGTCTGGGGCGACCATGAGCGGTTCGAGAAGACCTATTTCTCGGACTACAAGGGTTACTACTTCACCGGTGACGGCTGCCGCCGCGACGCGGATGGCGATTACTGGATCACCGGCCGCGTCGACGACGTGATCAACGTCTCCGGCCACCGCATGGGCACGGCTGAGGTCGAAAGCGCCCTGGTGGCCCACGCCGCCGTCGCCGAGGCCGCCGTGGTCGGCTACCCGCATGAGATCAAGGGCCAGGGCATCTATTGCTATGTCACCCTGATGAACGACCGCGAACCCTCGGATGAGCTGCTGAAGGAACTGCGCACCTGGGTGCGGACCGAAATCGGCCCGATTGCCTCTCCGGACGTGATACAGTGGGCGCCGGGCCTGCCGAAAACCCGCTCCGGCAAGATCATGCGCCGTATCCTGCGCAAGATTGCCGAGAACGATTTTGGCTCCCTGGGCGATACCTCGACCCTGGCCGATCCGTCGGTGGTCGAAGACCTGATCGAAAACCGCGCGAACAAGGGGTGATTTAACGATGAATATGGCAGTTATGACCCGTCCCGCCGTTCTGATCCTGCTGGGGCCTCCGGGCGCCGGCAAGGGCACCCAGGCGCGGATGCTTGAGGAAAAATTCGGCTATGTGCAGCTGTCGACCGGCGACCTGCTGCGCGAGGCGGTTGCCGCGGGCACCCCTGCGGGCCTTGCGGCCAAGGCGGTTATGGAAGCGGGCCAGCTGGTCAGCGACGAGATCGTGATCAACATCCTGCGCGACCGCCTGGCAAAACCCGATTGCGCCAAGGGCGTGATCCTTGACGGCTTTCCCCGCACCACCGTGCAGGCAGAGGCGCTGGACGGCCTGCTGGCGGAAACCAATCAGAAGATCAACGCCGCGATCAGCCTGGAAGTGGACGACGCGGCCATGGTCGAGCGGATTTCCGGCCGCTACACCTGCGGCGGCTGCGGCGAGGGCTATCACGACAGCTTCAAGCAGCCTGCAAAGGCCGGCACATGCGACAAATGCGGCGGCACAGAGATGAAGCGCCGCGCTGACGACAATGCAGAAACCGTTGCCAGCCGGCTGGAGGCCTATCACGCGCAGACCGCGCCGCTGATTGCCTACTACGGCGGCAAGGGCGTGCTGCAAACCACGGATGCCATGGGCGGTATCGACGACATCGCCCAGGACATGGCGGCCATTGTGACAAAGGCCACCAGCTAACGAATAAGAAGCGGGGCCTGCCCTGACCGGCAGAATCCCGCCCCCCGGACAATGAGATACCCGATGGACCTGCCTTGGCAGACCAAAGGAGTCATGCCTGCGCGCCGCGACCCGGCTGCTGGCAAACGGAGAGAGTCCGCCCGGTCCCCGCGGCGGCTCAGGAGGAAGAAGGAGGAGCCGCCATGGCGGATCAAACCACAAATGCGGCAAAAACCGCCGAAGCCGACAAAGGCTATTGGGCGGCAAACGTGCGCATTATTCTAATCAGCCTGGTGATCTGGGCTGTCGTTTCATTCGGCTTCGGCATCCTGCTGCGCCCGATGCTTTCGGGCATCAGGGTTGGCGGCAGCGATCTGGGCTTCTGGTTCGCCCAGCAAGGCTCGATCCTGGTGTTCCTGGCGCTGATCTTTTTCTACGCGTTCCGGATGAACAAGCTGGACCGCGAATACGGCGTGGAGGAAGAATAAGATGGATCAGTTTACCATCAACCTGATGTTTGTGGGCGCGTCTTTCGCGCTTTACATCGGCATCGCGATCTGGGCCCGCGCGGGCTCCACATCGGAGTTCTATGCCGCGGGCCGGGGCGTTCACCCCGTCACTAACGGCATGGCCACCGCAGCCGACTGGATGTCGGCGGCGTCTTTCATCTCGATGGCGGGCCTCATCGCCTTCACCGGCTATGACAACTCCACCTTCCTGATGGGCTGGACCGGCGGCTACGTGCTGCTGGCGCTGCTGCTCGCGCCCTACCTGCGCAAATTCGGCAAGTTCACCGTGTCCGAGTTCATCGGCGACCGGTTCTACTCCCCGACCGCGCGCGTGGTGGCTGTGATCTGCCTGATCGTCGCCTCGACCACTTACGTGATCGGCCAAATGACCGGCGTTGGCGTGGCCTTCGGCCGCTTCCTGGAGGTCTCCAACACCGCGGGCCTGCTGATCGGCGCTTGTGTGGTCTTCGCCTACGCCGTGTTCGGCGGCATGAAGGGCGTGACCTACACTCAGGTGGCCCAGTACGTCGTGCTGATCATGGCCTACACCATCCCGGCCATCTTCATCTCGCTGCAGCTGACCGGCAACCCGATCCCGGCGCTCGGCCTGTTCGGCGATCACGCAGCCTCCGGCGAGCCGCTGCTGGCCAAACTGGACGCCATCGTGACCGAGCTCGGCTTCAACGAGTACACCGCGCATCACGCCGACACCTTCAACATGGTGCTGTTCACCCTGTCGCTGATGATCGGCACCGCCGGCCTGCCCCACGTCATCATGCGCTTCTTCACCGTGCCGAAAGTGGCTGATGCCCGCTGGTCGGCCGGCTGGGCGCTGGTGTTCATCGCGCTGCTCTATCTGACCGCTCCGGCAGTTGGCGCCATGGCCCGCCTCAACATCACCGAGATGATGTGGCCGAACGGCGGCATCGAAGGCGGCGCCGTGACCGTGCAGCAAATCGAAAACGATCCGCAGTACGACTGGATGGCGACCTGGCAGCAGACCGGCCTCCTGGGCTGGGAAGACAAGAACGGCGACGGTGCGATCCAGTACTACAACGACCAGAACGCCGATCTGCAGGCCACTGCCGAAGCCAACGGCTGGGCCGGCAATGAGCTGACCAACTTCAACCGCGACATCCTGGTTCTGGCCAATCCTGAGATTGCCAACCTGCCGGGCTGGGTCATCGGTCTGGTGGCGGCTGGCGGCCTGGCGGCTGCACTGTCCACCGCTGCGGGCCTCTTGCTGGCGATCTCCTCGGCTGTGTCGCACGACCTGATCAAAGGGTCGATCAACCCGAGCATCTCGGAAAAAGGCGAACTGCTGTCGGCCCGGATCGCCATGGCCGTGGCCATCGGTGTGGCAACCTACCTGGGTCTGAACCCGCCGGGCTTTGCCGCGCAGACTGTGGCGCTGGCCTTTGGCCTCGCGGCTGCCTCGATCTTCCCGGCGCTGATGATGGGCATCTTCACCAAGGTGAACAACAAGGGTGCCGTAGCCGGCATGCTGGCAGGCCTGATCGTGACCCTGGTCTACATCTTCCTGCACAAGGGCTGGCTGTTCATTCCGGACACCAACTCCTTCACCGATGCAGATCCGCTGCTGGGCACCGTCAAATCCACCTCCTTCGGTGCGATCGGCGCGATGGTGAACTTCGCGGTGGCCTTCCTGGTGTCGAAATCGACCGAGGCGATCCCCGCCGAGATCGAAGAGCTGGTGGAAAGCGTCCGCATCCCGCGCGGCGCCGGGGCCGCACAGGACCACTAACCTCCCCTGGGCGGGCTGCCTCCCAGCGGCCCGCCTCTTTCCTCATGGTCCCGTCCGGTTCACACTCGGCGGGACCATTTTTTTCCTGATTCCATGCAGGTACGCCCATGCCCCTTTCTGATGCCGCGCTGCTCCGCTTTCTGACTTCGGTCCACCCCTACGACAGCCTGGAACCGGCGCTGCTGCAGGCGCTGGCCCCCAAGTTTCGCCTGATCGATGCAGCTGCAGGCGATGCTGTCTATGCGCTGAACGAGGATCTGGAAGGGCTGTACCTGGTCCACACCGGCGAGGTGGAAGTGACCGATGAGAACGGCATTCCCGTTTCCATCCTCGGCCCCCGCAATTCCTTTGGCGAACGCGGGCTGACCCGCGGCGGCCGGGCGGTGACCTCTGCGCGGACCACCAAGGACACGCTTCTGCTGCTGCTGCCCAAGGCGGATTTCCATGCCCTGATGGCCGGCCAGCCAAAGGTCGCCAAATTCTTCGACCGCCGCCGCCCCGGCAGCCAGGTTTCCGGCAGCCTGGCCACCACCCGGGTTGAGGCCATCATGGCGCGCGCGCCCGTCACCTGTTCCGGCGGCCTGACCTGCCAGGGCGCCGCGCAGCTGATGCGGGACCGCCGCATCTCCTCCGTCTGCGTGACCGACGGGGATCATTTGCAAGGCATCCTGACCACCCGCGACCTGACCGCCAAGATCCTCGCCGCAGGCAAGCCGATCTCCACCCCGGTCTGCAACGTGATGACCCCGGACCCGCTGACCCTGGCGCCCTCCGCCATCGGCTCCGACGTGCTGCACATGATGATGGAGCATGGCATCGGCCACATCCCGGTGGTCGAGGCTGGAAAGCTCGCAGGCATCGTCACCCAGACCGACCTCACCCGGTTCCAGGCCGTCAGCTCAGGCGAGATGGTGTCGAGCATTGCCCGTGCCGCGTCGGCTGAAGAGATGGCCAAGGCCACCGCCGAAATCCCCCGCCTGCTGGTGCAGCTGGTGGCAGGCGGCAACCGGCATGAGGTGGTGACCCGGCTGATCACCGACATCGCCGACACCGTGACCCGCCGCCTGCTGGCATTGGCGGAAGATAAACATGGCCCGGCCCCGGTGCCCTACCTGTGGCTCGCCTGCGGCTCGCAAGGGCGGCGCGAGCAGACGGGCGTGTCCGACCAGGACAACTGCCTGATCCTGTCCGACGATCTGGCCCCGGGCGATGAGGCCTATTTCGAACAGCTCGCCAAGTTTGTCTGCGACGGGCTCAACACCTGCGGCTACGTCTATTGCCCCGGCGACATGATGGCCTCCAACCCGCGCTGGCGGCAGCCGCTGCGGGTGTGGCGCGACTATTTCCGCGGCTGGATCGTCAAGCCGAACCCGGAAGCGCAGATGCTGGCCTCGGTGATGTTCGACCTGCGCCCCATCGGCGGCGACGCCGCGCTGTTTGCCGACCTGCAGCAGGAAACCCTGCAGGCGGCCAGCGCCAATACCATCTTCACCGCCCATATGATCGCCAATTCGCTGAAACACACGCCGCCACTGGGCCTGTTGCGCGGGCTGGCCACCATCCGCTCGGGCGAGCACCGCAACACGCTGGACATGAAGCACAACGGCGTGGTGCCGGTGGTGGATCTGGGCCGGGTCTATGCGCTGCAGGGGAAACTGGCCGAGGTCAACACCCGCGCCCGGCTGGAGGCGGCGGAGGCCGCGGGCGTGCTCAGCCCCTCCGGTGCGCGGGATCTGACGGATGCCTACGACCTGATCGCCCAGACAAGACTGGAGCATCAGGCCGCGCAGATCCGCGGCGGCCAGGCACCGGACAATTACCTGGCGCCCTCGGACCTGTCGGATTTTGAGCGAAGTCATCTGCGCGACGCCTTTGTTGTGGTAAAGACGATGCAATCGGCAGTTGGGCACGGTAAGGGAATGCTGAGCTGACGGCTGCGCGTGCGGGAGCCTGCGGCGCGAGTATTTCGGGAAAGATGACAAGGCCGGTGGCCTGCGGGGAGATGGGATGTTTCTGGAACTGATTGCGGTGATTTTTGCAGGGATCGCGGCGGCGGGCGTGGTGATGCTCTTGAACCGGACGCTGAAGGGGCGGCTGCCGAGCTGGATGGCGCCGGTGGCGGCGGGGCTTGCGATGATCGGCGTCACCATCGCCTCCGAATACGGCTGGTACGGGCGCACCAGGGCCGCCCTGCCGGAAGGGGTGGAAGTGGCGGAAACGGTTCAGAACAAAAGCTTCTACCGGCCCTGGACCTATGCCGTGCCCTATGTGGACCGGTTTGCCGCCATCGACACCGCCACCATGAAAAGCCACGAGGCGCATCCGCAGGTTTATCTGGCCGAGGTCTATTTCTTTGGCCGCTGGGCCCCGCTCAGCAAGCGGCCTGCGGTGCTGGACTGCGGCAAATGGCGCCGCGCGCTGGTGGCGAACGGCACCGTCTTTTCCGGCAACAGCCTGCCCGCGGGGCTCGATTGGGTTGCCGGTGCCCCGGAGGACGCGCTGCTGACCACGGCCTGCGGAGGATAACGATGCTGTCACGCCTCAGCCTGCGCCTGCGGATCTTTCTGTTCTTCTGCCTGCTGGCGCTTGGCGGCATCGCCGTCACCGGCGGCGCGCTGTGGCTTGGCTACAGCCGCGCGGGCCAGCCCGCCCTGACCGATGCCTTCATCTTTTCCGGCCTGCTGAGCAGCTTTGCCATGCTCGGGCTGAGCGCCGGGGTCTGGCTGCTGTTTGACGAGAACGTCGCCAAGCCGATCGAACGGCTGGCGGCAGGCATGCGCGCCCGCGCCCACGCCGGGGTGAGCAAGGAGCTGGACACCCACAGCGCCCGCTACCTGGGCGACCTGGCGGCCGCTGCCGAGGGGCTGGCGGGCCAGCTGGGCGCCTCTGCCCTGTCCGCGGCCGAAGCCATCGCCCGCGAGACCGAGCATCTGGAAGCCGAGAAAGCCCGCCTTGCGGCGTTGCTCACCGACATTCCGGTTGCCACCGTCATGGCCAGCCCGGCGCATCAGATCGTGCTCTATGACGGCCAGGCCGCCGCGGTGCTGGCGCAGGAAGCGCCGCCGCGGCTCAATGCGCCGCTGTCCGATTACCTGGACCGCACCGGGCTGGAGGCCGCCTACGGCCGGCTGGTGCGCAGCGGGCTGGAGGTTCTGGCCGAGGTGAAAAGCGCCAGCGGCAGCCAGGTGTTTGATCTGCGGCTGAAACCGCTGGGCGGCGCGCCGGGTTACATCATCCTGTTCGAAGGCGCCCATGCGGACCTTGCCCCCGGCGACTCGCGGCCGCTGGTCTATGATTTTGCCCTGCTGGACACCGAGCACGCGGAACTGGACAGCCGCAAGCTGTCAAACCTCAGCTATGTGGTGTTTGACACCGAAACCACCGGCCTCCTGCCGCATAAGGACGAGATCGTCCAGATCGGCGCCTTGCGGGTGGTGCGCAACAGGATAATTGCTGGCGAGCAGTTCGCCACGCTGGTCGATCCCGGCACGCCGATCCCCGCCGCCTCCACCAAGGTGCATGGGATCAGCGATGCCATGGTGCAGGGCGCCCCGGACATCGGCAAAGCCGCCCGCGCCTTTCACAGGTTTGCCTCCGATGCGGTGATCGTCGCCCATAATGCACCATTCGACATGGCTTTTTTGCGCCGCCATGCCAAACGTGCGGGCGTCAGCTGGGACCAGCCGGTTCTGGATACCGTGCTGCTGAGCGCGGTGCTGTTCGGCGCCTCGCAGAGCCACACGCTGGATGCGCTGTGCGAGCGGCTGGAAGTGACCATCCCGCCTGCCCTGCGCCATACCGCAATGGGGGATGCTCAAGCCACGGCAGAGGTGTTCTGCAAAATGCTGCCAATGCTGGAGGCGCGCGGCCTCGGCACCTTTGGCGCGGTGATTGAGGAGACCCGCAAGCACGGACGCCTGTTAGAGGACTTGAATTAGCACCTGTATTTGCCGCCTGATCTACGAAATACAGGTGTAAGGTGGACAACCGGCCCCATGCGTGGCAGGTCACTGCCGAACGAAAAAGAGGCGCGCGACATGGCCGACACCAGCTTTATCCCCGGGCCGGAGACCGCCCGGGCCTACCGCGATGCGCTCGGCTGCTTCGGCACCGGGGTGACGGTTGTCACCACCCAGACCGCGCGCGGCCCGCTGGCGATCACCGTCAACAGCTTCACATCCGTCTCGCTGGAGCCGCCGCTGCTGTTGTGGTGCCCGGCCAAAGCCTCGCTGCGCCATGACGCCTTTGTCGGCGCCGAGCATTTCGCCATTCACGTGATGGCAGAGGACCAGCTGGACCTGGCCAAGCATTTCGCCGCCAACGGCGAGGATTTCTCTGCCGCCGCCTGGCAGCCGAACGCGCAAGGTTCGCCGGCCCTGGAGGCGGTGATTGCCCGTTTCGACTGCCGCCGCTTTGCTGCTCATCCGGCAGGCGATCACACCATCGTCGTCGGCGAGGTGGCCAGCGTCACCACCCGGCCCGGCAAGGGGCTGATATTCAAGCGCGGCCAGTACGGCGGTTTTCTGGAACAGAGCTGAGCGCCCTGCGGCGCTGCCGCGCGGGCATCCTCATCCGGCGGGCAAAACCGGCGGTAGGCTGGCGGGCAGCTCCTCGGCAGGGCCGGCCTCGGCCCCCGCGGCATTGCCGCACCCCTCCGCAGTCCCGTCCAGCAGATGCGGCAGGACCGCTGCCGCGGACAGGTCCATCCCCGGCGCCATGCGCAGCGCCCGCTGCGGGCAGATCGACACACACAGCCCGCATTGAAAGCACAAGGACTCCACAAAGCTCAGCGCGCCGCCGTTCTCCGTCAGGCTCAGCGCGTCCGACGGGCAGACCCAGACGCAGCTGCTGCAATGCGTGCAGCGATCGGCGTCCAGGCTGACAGCCCCGTAGGGGGCCTGCTCCGGCAGCGCGATATTGCCTGCCTTGGCCGGCAGCAGGGCCGCGGCGCTGGCCCGTGCGGTATCCCTGCGGCTGCCCACCGCAAGAACGTCCGGCGAGACGGAGGCAAACGGAAAGATCCCGGCCTCCAGACGCCGCGCCAGGGTGCCGCCGTCCCCGAACAGCAGGATCCGGCCCAGCCCGCCCAGCACATGCGCCAGCTCCACTTGCCGTTCCTGCTGCGCCAGTCCGGCAGCGCCGGCGCAGGATTGCAGGTGAATGACGTCAAAACCGCAAGCCAGCGCGTGCAGCAGGTCGGCATGGCCGATTTTCTGCACGCAGCAAACCTGGACCGGGATCACATCCGCCGCGGCTTCTGTCGGCGGGGGAAGGTCCACGGCTTCCGGCACAACCGGCTCCACCTCATAAAGAATCAGCACCTGGGCGCGGCCGGTTTCATGCTTGCGCTGATGCGCCGCCCGGCACAGCGCCATCAGCGGCAGTTCGCAGCTCCTGCTGGCCACATCCAGCAGCGCCGGACGCCCGCGCGGCGCATGCCGCGCATTGCAGGAAGGGATCTCGGGCCGCCGGCAGAAACAAATATAATGCGGCGGGTGCCCGTCTGCCGTCTGCCCTTCAAGGATATCAGCGCAAATCTCTCCCATTGGAAGATGCTAACACAGAAAAACTCATCCAAGACGTGTATTTCATCTTGACGGCGGAATTGTCGAAATTTTTACAAAAAACGGCTCAAAACAAAAAAGGCCCGCCGGACGGCCAAGTCCGGCGGGCCTTGGTTTCGCAGTCAGCAAAGACGGCTCAGTTCAGCGCCGCATCGGTAATCGCATGGGTCCAGGCGCCTTCCGGCTGCTTGGTGATCACCGGATCGGAGCCGCCGCCCATCAGCGTCGACACGGTCCGCTCGTAATCGGCCGGGTCCAGCGCCCCGTTGCTGCCGGCGGTCAGCTTGGCAATCTCGCCCATCATCCGCTTCTGGTGCTCTTCGGTCTGCGCACCCGATGCATCATTGTCCAGCACGATGCCGGCCGCTTCGTCCGGGTTCTCCTCGGCATATTTCCAGCCCTTCATCGAGGCCCGCACGAACCGCTCCATCTTGTCCGCAAACTCAGCGTTCTCGAGGTTCTCCTCCAGCACATAGAGACCGTCTTCCAGCGTCGCGACGCCCTGATCCTCATATTTGAAGGTGACCAGCTCCTCCGGGCTGACGCCCGCGTCGATGACCTGCCAGTATTCATTATAGGTCATGGTCGAGATGCAGTCCGCCTGGCGCTGCAGCAGCGGGTCCACGTTAAAGCCCTGTTTCAGCACCTCGACACCGTTTTCGTTCTTGCCATCTGTGCCGATGCCCAGCTGGCTCATCCAGCTCATGAAGGGGAACTCGTTGCCGAAGAACCAGACCCCCAGGGTGCGGTTCTTCAGGTCTTCCGGGGTTTCGATGCCGGCATCCTTCCAGCAGGTCAGCATCATGCCGGAGGATTTGAATGGCTGCGCGATATTGACCAGCGGCAAGCCCTTCTCGCGCGCGGCCAGCGCCGCGGGCATCCATTCCACCGTCACATCAGCGCCTCCGCCGGCAATCACCTGGGTCGGCGCAATATCCGGGCCGCCCGGCAGGATGGTGACATTCAAGTCCTCTTCTTCGTAAAACCCCTTGTCCAGCGCCACGTAATAGCCCGCGAACTGCGCCTGGGTCACCCATTTCAGCTGCAGCGTCACATCATCCGCCGCCTGCGCCGCTCCGGTTGCCCCCAGCGCTAGAGCCGCCGCAGTCATAATATGTTTCATGTCTTATTTCTCCCTATTGATTATGATGTGAAGCTTGCCCGGGTTTGACCTGTCGTTCAAAGTTTTTCGTTATATGGCCTGCCCTTGAGAGGCCCCCGCGCAAGATTTCGGCAAAGCCGCCCCGCGCCCGGCGGGATGACTTCTTGCTGTCAGCCCCGCTGCGACGGGTGCCAGAAGGTAAAGCTCTTCTCGATCAGCGCCACCAGCCCGTAGAAAGCGGACCCCGCCAGCGCCGCCACCACGATCTCGGCCCAGACCATGTCCAGCGCCAGCTGGCCGACGCTGGTGGAAATGCGAAACCCCATGCCGACGGTGGGCGAGCCAAAGAATTCCGCCACAATCGCGCCGATGAGAGCCAGCGTGGTGGAGATCTTGAGGCCGTTGAACACAAACGGCAGCGCCGCCGGCAGCCGCAGCTTGAAGAAGGCCTGCCAGTAGGTCGCCGCATAGGTCTGCATCAAATCGCGCTGCATGGCGGAGGTCTCGCGCAGGCCTGCCACGGTGTTCACCAGCATCGGAAAGAACACCATCACCACGACCACCGCGGCCTTCGACTGCCAGTCGAACCCGAACCACATCACCAGGATCGGCGCGGTGCCGACAATCGGCAGCGCCGCGACAAAGTTCCCCACCGGCAGCAGCCCGCGGCGCAGGAAATCGCTGCGGTCGACCAGGATCGCGGTCAGGAACGCCGCGCCGCAGCCGATCACATAGCCGCCAAGCGCGCCTTTCAGGATGGTCTGGGCGAAATCCTCCCACAGGATCGGCAGGCTGGCCGCAAAGCGCGCCGCAATCACCGTGGGCGCCGGCAGGATCACCAAGGACACCTCCAGCCCGCGCACCAGCAGTTCCCAGACCACCAGCACGGTAATCCCGAAGATCGCAGGCACCAATAGCTGCACCGCGCGGGTTTTCGAGGCCGGGCTGTTCGCCAGCCGGCTGTTCAACCACCAGCCGCCGCACCAAACAAACACGGCAAGCACCACCATCATCATGACAGGACCCCCCTGTTCTTCTGGCCGGAAATATCCCGGGTGAGCCGCGCAGCGGCGAGGGCAGAGCCCTCAATCCAAACCTCCATCATGCCCGCACCCCCATCCGGCTCAGCACCAGCTTCTCGATCAGCCCCAAAAGCGCCACCAGCGCCGCGGCCAGGATTGCGGCGGCAAACAGCGCCGACCAGATCTGCACGGTCTGCCCGTAATAGCTGCCCGCCAGCAGCCGCGCGCCGAGCCCCGCAACCGCGCCAGTCGGCAGTTCCCCCACGATGGCCCCCACCAGGGAGGCCGCAATGCCGATCTTCAGCGAGGCAAACAGATAGGGCATCGAGGACGGCAGCCGCAGCTTCCAGAACCCTTGGCTTGTATTGGCATTGTAGGTTTTCAGCAAATCAAGCTGCATCGCATCCGGCGCGCGCAGCCCCTTCACCATGCCGACAACCACAGGGAAGAAGCTGAGGTAGGCCGAGATCACCGCCTTCGGAATGATCCCCTGCACCCCGATGGAATAGAGCACCACGATGATCATCGGCGCCAGCGCGATGATTGGGATGGTCTGGCTGACAATCGCCCAGGGCATCACCGACATATCCATGACGCGGCTGTGCACGATCCCCACTGCCAGCAGAATGCCAAGCCCGGTGCCAATGGCAAAGCCCAGAAGTGTGGCCGACAGCGTCACCTGCGCGTGATAGATCAGGCTGCGTTTCGAGGTGATCTTCTTCTCTACCGTTGTCTCCCACAGTTCCACCGCCACCTGATGCGGCGCGGGCAGCCGCGGGCGGTCCTGCACCCAGGTCTCGCCAATGGCAAAGCTGTTGTTCGCCACCAGCCCGATCTCGCTCATGTCCCGGCGCGCCTTGGCGGTGGCGGGGGTGACTTCGGCCCCTGCCCGCTCCGCCTGGTCCAGCACGCCCTTGATGTTCATCGGCACGCAGGCTGCGTACCAAAGGGCGATGATGGCGGCGAGCACAGTGAGGACGGCAACAAGGCTTTTCATAGCTGTGCCCTCCGCAACCGGCAGCCGCACGGTGCACAGGGGGTGTACAGGGGGTGCACGCGTGACACCCTCCGGTTCCGGCGGGTCGTGCTGGCAGAATCAATCATCGCCATGCCCCGCCCGCAGGCCCTCACGCACCCGGTGGGCGATCTCGATGAACTCCGGGCTGTCGCGGATATCCAGCGGCCGTTCCTTGGGCAGCGTGCTGTCGATCACATCGTGGATCCGCCCCGGCCGCGGTGACATCACCACGATCTTGGTCGACAGATAAACCGCCTCCGGGATTGAGTGGGTCACAAAGCCGATGGTCTTGTTGGTCCGCGCCCAAAGCTTCAGCAGCTGCTCGTTCAGGTGATCGCGCACGATCTCATCGAGCGCCCCGAAGGGTTCATCCATCAGCAGGATGTCGGCATCAAAGGCCAGCGCCCGCGCGATGCTGGCCCGCTGCTGCATCCCGCCCGACAACTGCCAGGGAAACTTGCCGCCAAAGCCTGACAATTCAACAAGTTCCAAGACTTGGTTAACGCGCTTTTCCTGCTCCGCCCTGGAGTAGCCCATGATTTCCAGCGGCAGCTTGATGTTCTTGGAGATGGTGCGCCACGGGTACAGCCCCGCGGCCTGAAACACATAGCCATAGGCCCGGTTGCGCCGTGCCTCATCCGGGGTCATGCCGTTGACGCTCAGGCTGCCGCCGGTGGGCGTTTCCAGCGCCGCGATACAGCGCAGAAAAGTAGTCTTGCCGCAGCCCGACGGTCCGATGAAGGAGACAAAATCGCCCTTGCTGATCTTCAGGCTCACATCCTTCAGCGCATGCACCGGCCCGTCATTTGTCTGAAAGGTCAGGTCCAGGTTCCGGGCCTCGATCACGCAGTCTGCGGGGGCAGGTGCGGACGCGGCGGCCTCGGGGCGGATTGCCTGGGTGGTCGGTTCCATATTCATATCTTCGCCTTGATTTCACACAGGAAAACGGGCCGCCGTTTCCGGCAGCCCGCTCCTGATTTACACGCCTGTCGCCGGGATGCCGGTGCGCTCTACCGGACGCGGCGCGGTCAGCTCTTTCCAGGTCGACAGCGCCTTGTTCACCGTGGTGTTGGCCTCCCGGGCGACAAACTTGCCGTGGCCCTCCTGGCAGCGGATCTCACCATCATGCACCGCCACATGGCCGCGCGTCAGGGTAAAGCGCGGCAGGCCCTTCACCTCATGCCCCTCGAACACGTTGTAGTCGATGGAGGACTGCTGGGTATCCGCGGAAATCGTCTTACGCTTCTCGGGGTCCCAGACCACCAGATCGGCATCCGCGCCCACCAGAACCGCGCCCTTTTTCGGGTAGCAATTCAGGATCTTGGCGATATTTGTTGAGGTGACGGCCACAAATTCATTCGGCGTCAGACGGCCGGTCTCCACCCCGTGCGTCCACAGCATCGGCATCCGGTCTTCCAGCCCGCCGGTGCCGTTCGGGATCTTGGTGAAATCGCCCACACCCGTGCGCTTCTGCTCGGTGGTAAAGGCGCAATGGTCGGTGGCCACGACAGACAGAGAGCCCGACTGCAAACCGGCCCACAGGCTGTCCTGATGCTGCTTGTTACGGAACGGCGGCGACATCACCCGGCGGGCGGCGTGGTCCCAGTCCTTGTTGAAATACTCGCTCTCATCCAGCGTCAGATGCTGGATCAGCGGCTCGCCCCAGACCCGCTTGCCCTGCATCCGGGCACGGCGGATGGCCTCGTGGCTGTCCTCGCAGGAGGTATGCACGACGTACAGCGGCACACCTGCCATATCGGCAATCATGATCGCGCGGTTGGTCGCCTCGCCTTCCACCTGCGGCGGACGGGAATAGGCATGCGCTTCGGGGCCTGTGTTGCCTTGTGCCAGAAGCTTGGCCGACAGCTCCGCCACCACATCGCCGTTTTCGGCATGCACCATGGCAATGCCGCCCAGCTCCGCCAGCCGCTGGAAGGAGGCATAAAGCTCGTCATCATTCACCATCAAAGCGCCCTTGTAGGCCATGAAATGCTTGAAGGTGTTGATGCCGCGCTCCTGGATCACGGTCTTGATATCGTCAAAGACCTGCTCGCCCCACCAGGTCACCGCCATGTGGAAGGAATAGTCGCAGTTGGCGCGGGTCGACTTGTTGTCCCAGCGTTTCAGCGCATCCAGCAGGCTCTCGCCAGGGTTGGGCAGCGCAAAATCCACCACCATGGTGGTGCCGCCCGCCAGCCCTGCGCGGGTGCCGGACTCGAAGTCATCCGAGCTGTAGGTGCCCATGAAGGGCATCTCCAGGTGGGTGTGCGGGTCGATCCCCCCCGGCATTACATAACAGCCGGTGGCGTCCAGCTCCTCACTGCCTTTGAGGCCCTGGCCGATCTGGGTGATCACTCCGTTCTCAATCAGCACATCCGCCTTATAGGTCAGATCGGCGGTCACGATGGTGCCGTTTCTGATGACTTTACTCATTGCTATAACTCCCTGAACCGGGGCGTATTCTTACGCCTCCATTTGTCTCTTCCGCTGTCTGGCGCAGCTCTTTTCATCTTTCCGGAAATACTCCGGGGGAGCGGCCCGCCGGGCCGCGGGGGCAGCGCCCCCTACTCCACGATCTCCGCTGTCTCCACCACCGCATGGAACAGCACATTGGCGCCGGCCTCGGCCCATTCCTTGCTGATCTCTTCGGCCTCGTTGTGGCTCAGGCCATCGACGCAGGGGCACATCACCATGGCAGTCGGCGCCACCCGGTTGATCCAGCAGGCGTCGTGTCCCGCGCCAGAGATGATATCAAGATGGGAATAGCCCAGCCGTTCCGCCGCATTGCGCACCGCGCTGACGCAGCCCTCGTCAAAGGCCACGGGGTCAAAGCCGCCCACCTTCTCGAACTCGATCTCCACCCCCATCGCCTCAGCGATTTTGGTGCCCTGCTCGCGCAGGCGGTTTTCCATGTCGGTGATCACGCCGAGTTCCGGGCTGCGGAAATCGACGGTGAAAACGACCTTGCCCGGGATCACGTTGCGCGAGTTCGGGTAGACGTCGATATGCCCCGCCGCGCCCACCGCGTGCGGCGCATGGCTCCAGGCGATTGCGTCCACCGCCTCCAGGATCCGCGCCATCGCCAGGCCCGCATTGCGGCGCATCGGCATCGGGGTGGAGCCGGTATGGGCATCCTTGCCGGTGACCGTCACCTGCGTCCAGCTGAGGCCCTGGCCGTGGGTCACAACGCCGATATCCTTGCCCTCGGCCTCCAGGATCGGGCCCTGCTCGATGTGCAGCTCGAAAAACGCGTGCATCTTGCGGGCGCCGGTTTCCTCCTCGCCGCGCCAGCCGATGCGATTCAGCTCATCACCGAATGTCTTGCCCTCGGCATCTGCCCGGCCGTAAGCCCAGTCCTGGGTATGCACACCGGCAAACACCCCCGAGGACAGCATGGCCGGCGCGTAGCGGGTGCCTTCCTCATTGGTGAAGTTGGTGGCCACGATCGGGTGCTTGGTCTTGATGTTCATGTCGTTGAGCGAGCGGATCAGCTCCAGCCCCGCCAGCACCCCGAGAACACCGTCATACTTGCCGCCCGTGGGCTGGGTATCCAGATGCGAGCCGACATAGACCGGAAGCGCGTCCGGGTCGGTGCCTGCGCGCATCGCAAACATGTTGCCCATCTGGTCCAGCCCCATGGTGCAGCCTGCCTCCTCGCACCATTTCTGGAACAGGGCGCGGCCTTCGCCATCCGCATCCGTCAGCGTCTGGCGGTTGTTGCCGCCTGCGACTCCGGGGCCGATTTTGGCCATCTCCATCAGGCTGTCCCACAGCCTGTCACCATTGATTTTCAGATTCTGTCCAAGCGACGTCATCTCGAGCTTCCTTCCCTGTGCGCCCGTCTTTGCAGGCTGGCTCCGGCTTGGCGCCGTGTTAGGTGGCTTCGAATGCTGGTCCGTTGCAAAGCCGGGCCGTTTGCGGCCCGGACATTGATTTGACCAACTGGTCAAACTCACGCTATCACGGGTTCACCACCAGTCAAGAAATTGCCGCAGGACCCTTGCAAAAATCGGCGCCTTAGCCGGAAACAGGTGAAAATCCGTGCTTTCGCCCGCCGCAGGCGGCAGAACCAGACAAGGACGACCATGCCCGCAGACCGCGCGCCCACCCGCATTCAGAAGAAGAATCGCGCTGCCATTCTCGAAGCGGCGCTGGACGTGTTTTCAAGCCACGGCTTCCGCGGCTCCACCGTGGATCAGATCGCCAAGGCGGCCGGGCTGTCGAAACCGAACCTGCTTTATTACTTCCCCTCCAAGGAAGCGATGTTCAACGAGCTGATGGCGGGGCTGCTGGACACCTGGCTCGATCCGCTGCGCGGTCTCGATCCTGAGGGCGAGCCGCTGGAGGAAATCCTTGCCTATGTACAGCGCAAACTGCAGATGAGCCGGGACTACCCGCGCGAAAGCCGTCTTTATGCCAATGAGATTGTGCAGGGCGCGCCGCGGCTGCGAGAGGTGATCGCCACCGATCTCAAGGTTCTGGTGGAGGAAAAGGCGCAGCTGCTGCAGGACTGGATGGATGCCGGGCGGATCAACCGGGCGCACCCCCAGCATCTGTTGTTTTCGATCTGGTCGCTGACCCAGCACTATGCGGATTTCGACGCCCAGGTGCGCACGCTGATGGGCGAGGAAGACCCGTTCGACGCCGCGCCAGAGTATCTGGAAACCCTGTACCGCCGGATGCTTACGCCCAAAAGCTGACCTCAGATATCCTCGGAAACGCTTTGCAGGAGAACCGGGAGCTCCCGCGCCCGCAGGTGCCATCAGCCGTGCTGATGCCCCCTTGGCGGCCTTGGGCCCGGCGCCGCGCAAAGCGCGGCGCCGGGCCCAACGGGAGGAGCGTCTCCTGAAAAGGAGACCGGCGACGGGCGGGAGCCTTTCCGTTTGAGCTGCCCCCGCCCGCTGGAAAAGTTTACTCTGCGGCCGTTGCCGACGGGTTGTTCGGATGCGTGGTCCAGTTGGCGTAGTCGTCCGAAACCACCTCGCCGGTGCGCTCGTCGATCTGGCCTGCCGGGACTTCCTCCATGGTGATGCAGCCCTCCACCGGGCAGACATTCACGCAAAGATTGCAGGCGACGCATTCGTCGTCCTTCACCGTGAACACCCGGTCCTCGCTCATCGCAATCGCCTGGTGCGAGGTATCCTCGCAGGCCGCATAGCAGCGGCCGCATTTGATGCAGTCGTCCTGGCTGATCCTGGCCTTGGTCACGTAGTTCAGGTCCAGATACTGCCAGTCGGTCACATTCGGCACCGCCATGCCGATGAAATCCTGGGTGGAGGTATAGCCTTTCTCGTCCATCCAATTCGACAGGCCCGAGATCATCTCCTTCACCACGTTGAAGCCATAGGTCATCGCCGCGGTGCAAACCTGCACGTTGCCAGCGCCCAGTGCCATGAACTCCGCCGCGTCGCGCCAGGTGGTGACGCCGCCGATGGCAGAGATCGGCAGGCCGCGGGTCTGCGGGTCGCGGGCGATTTCAGCGACCATGTTCAGCGCAATCGGCTTCACCGCCGGGCCGCAATAGCCGCCGTGGGTGCCTTTGCCGCCGATGGTCGGCTCCGGCGCCATGCTGTCGAGGTTCACCGAGGTGATCGAGTTGATGGTGTTGATCAGGCTGACCGCATCGGCGTTGCCCGCGTGCGCTGCCCGGGCCGGGTGGCGGATATCGGTGATGTTCGGGGTCAGCTTCACGATCACCGGCTTGGAGTAGTATTTCTTGCACCACTCGGTGACCATCTGGATGTATTCCGGCACCTGCCCCACGGCAGACCCCATGCCACGTTCGGCCATGCCGTGCGGGCAGCCAAAATTCAGTTCGATCCCGTCGGCGCCGGTGGCCTCCACCTGCGGCAGGATGTCCTTCCAGGCCTGTTCCTCGCAAGGCACCATGATCGAGACGATGACGGCGCGGTCCGGGTAGTCTTTCTTGACCCGGGTGATTTCCTCCAGGTTGGTCTGCAGCGGCCGGTCGGTGATCAGCTCGATGTTGTTGAGGCCCAAAAGACGGCGGTCGGCGCCCCAGATCGCGCCATAGCGCGGGCCGTTCACGTTGACCACCGGCGGGCCTTCGGCGCCCAGGGTCTTCCAGACCACGCCGCCCCAGCCGGCCTCGAAGGCGCGGCGGACGTTGTATTCCTTGTCCGTCGGCGGCGCCGAGGCCAGCCAGAACGGGTTGGGGGATTTGATACCCAGAAATTCCGTTGTCAGATCAGCCATTTGATCTCTCCTTTTAAGGCTAGCTTGGGTGCAGCGGAGCCGCACCCGAGCTGGCTCAGCCCATCAGGCTGGAGTGAATGTCCATTGCAGCGTGGCGGCCCTCGGCCACGGCAGTCACGGTCAGGTCCTCGCCGCCCGAGGCGCAGTCGCCCCCGGCCCAGACCCCGGCCACAGAGGTGCGCCCGCTGGCGTCGACCTTGATCTTGCGGCCCTCCAGCGCCAGCGCCTCCGGCTGGCCCTCCAGCGTCTGGCCGATCGCCTTGAACACCTGATCCGCGGCCAGCCGCAGGGTTTCGCCCGTGCCGGAGACCTTGCCGTCCGCGACCTGAGTATACTCCAATTCGATCTCGGCCGCTGCACCGCTGCCGTGCACCGCAACCGGCATCACGTTGAACATCAGCTTGACGCCCTTCGAGGCCGCCAAGTCCTGCTCGAACCGGCTTGCGCCCATCTCCTCGCGGCTGCGGCGGTAGGCGATGGTGACGTTTTCGGCGCCCAACAGCTTGGACTGCACCGCAGCATCCACCGCGGTCATGCCGCCGCCGATCACCACCACATTGCGGCCGACCGGCAGCGTGGTCAGGTCGTCCGCCTGGCGCAGTTCGGCGATGAAGTCCACCGCGTCGCGGACACCGTCCATGTCTTCGCCCGGCGCGCGCAGGGCATTGACCCCGGCCAGACCAATGGAGAGGAACACCGCGTCATACGCCTCCTTCAGCGCATCCAGTGACAAGTCCTCGCCCAGTTTTTGGCCGTAATCCATGGTGATGCCGCCGATCTGCAGCAGCCAGTCCACTTCGCGCTGCGCGAAGTTGCTGGTGGTTTTATAGGCGGCAATCCCGAATTCGTTGAGGCCGCCGGGCTTGGACAGGGCGTCATAGACCACCACGTCATGGCCCAGCATCGCCAGCCGGTGCGCGGCAGACAGACCCGCCGGGCCCGCCCCCACAACGGCCACCTTCTTGCCAGTCGCTGCGGCACGGGTGAAGGGATGCACGCCCTTCGCCATCAGCGTGTCGGTGGCATAGCGCTGCAGGCGGCCGATCTCGACCGGCTTGCCCTCTGCCGTCTCCCGCACGCAGACCTCTTCGCACAGGGTTTCGGTCGGGCAGACCCGGGCGCACATGCCGCCCAGAATGTTCTGCTCCAAAATGGTGCGGGCCGCGCTTTCGGGGTGGCCTGCCTGGATCTCCCGGATGAACTGGGGGATGTCGATGCTGGTCGGACAGGCCGTCATGCAGGGCGCGTCATAGCAGAAATAGCAGCGGTCGGCGGCCACGGCGGCCTCATGCGCGTCATAGGGCGGGTGCAAGTCCGAGAAGTTCTCAGCGATCCCGGCAGCGTCAAGCCGCGCTGCCTGAATGCCGGATGCCTGATGGCTGGTCGCCATTGGGTGTCTCCCTGATTTTCGGTTGTTCTTGCTGTTCAGAGTGCCACAGTCTTATTTTTTATCAACTGGTAAAATTTTTCCCGCAGGCAAAAAATATGCCGCCCCCGAAGGAGCGGCGTGCAAGAACTTGATTTCACGCCGAAATCAGGCGATGCCTATTGAGCAGTCATTTGCGAAAGATGGCCGGTTTTCATCCACACTTTCGCACCGTCCGTACCGGCGGTGGCGTCAAACCGGCTGCCGGGCGGCAGACGCAGCCAGTCCCAACGGGTGAAATCCTCGCCGTTCTCGCTGTAGCTGCCGTCCACCACAAAGACCTCCAGCCCGCCGGGCGCCTGCAGGCTGACCGCGTGATGCGGACCCCAGGTTTGCAGCGTCACCGTCTCAACCGCATCCTGAAACAGCTGCTGCTGCGCGGCGCCGCCATCGGCGCGGGTTTTGACCTCGGTACGGTCGGCGGGGTCGAACTGGTGCAGCTTGACCAGGATCACCGCGCCCTCCGCCGCGGCGGGCGTGTGGCTGGTGGTGGGCGGGTTACGGACATAGGAGCCTGCGGGAAAGTCGCCGTGCTCATCCTGGAACACGCCGTCCAGCACCAGAAACTCCTCGCCGCCGTCATGCACATGCGCATCAAAGGCGGACCCCGGCGCAAAGCGGACGATGGTGGTGGCGCGGGCAACTTCCTCGCCGATGCGGTCGAGCATCTTGCGCTCTACCCCCGGGGCCGGGCTGGGCACCCAGGGTGTGTCCTCGAAATGCACCGCGGCGCGTTTGGTGAAATCGGCATTGATACGCATCTTGCTCTCCCCTTGCTGCGCCAAGCAATGTGGCGGCTGGCCGGGACCATGGGAAGAGCGCTCACGAAACCGTGCTTGATCCGCGGCGTCAGCCGGGCAGCACGGCAGTGGCTTCGATCTCCACCCTGGCCTCATCCTCGACCAGCGCGGAGACGACAACCATCGTCATCGCCGGGAAGTGATAGCCCATCACCGCGCGGTAAGCCTTGCCGACCTCAGCCTGATGGCCAAGGTATTCCGCCTTGTCGGTCACATACCAGGTCAGCCGGGTGATGTCCTCTGCGGTGCCGCCCGCGGCCTCGACCACCTCCAGGATGTTGCGCAGCGCCTGGCTCATCTGGCCGATGAAATCATGGGCCTCGAACACCTGATCCGCAGTCCAGCCGATCTGGCCGCCGACAAACAGCAGCTTGCCCTCTGCGACCATTCCGTTGGCGTAGCCTTTGGCGGGCTTCCACCCTTCGGGATGCACACTGATGGCCGGCATGGCGGGGCTCCTTTGCTGATAATGCCTGCCACCGACAATAGCGCTGCCGCGGGAATTATTTCAAGCTTAAAACTTATAAGCCTGAAGCAAACCCGCCGGACCATCCGGTGCCAGCCCGCTTCAGATGCTCATCTTCTTGAACACAGCTTCCGGAATGTTGCGGATGATCAGCATGATCAGCCGCCAGACCGGCCGCACATAGACGATGTTTTTCTGCTTGGCAGTGGCCTCGGTGATGGCGCGGGCGACTTCCTCGGGCTGGGCCGTCAGCTTGTCCGGCAGGTCCATGCCCTCGGTCATCTGCGTGGCGACAAACCCCGGCAGCACCGTAACCACATGCACGCCCTTGCGGGCCAGCCGGTTGCGCAGGCCGGACAGGAAGGCGGTGAAGCCGGCCTTGGCCGCGCCGTAAACATAGTTGGTCGCGCGGCCGCGGTCTCCGGCCACCGAGCTGATCCCCACCAGCGTGCCGGAGCCGCGCTGTTCGAACCGGCTGGCCAGAACCGAAAGAATGCTGGCCGGGCCTTCGAAGTTGCTGCGCAGGACCCGGGCCGCGGCGGCGGGGCTGGTCTCGCTTTCGCCCTGCTCCCCCATGAAGCCGACGGCGCAGACGGCGATGCCCGGCAGTTCCGGCAGCGCACCGGCAAAGCGCTCATGATCCTCCAGCGCCAGCGCGTCGAACTCATGCAGAGAAACTGGCACGCCGTGGCGCAGCTCCAGATCGGTCTTCTGGGGCTCCAGACTGTCCGTATTGCGGGCGGCCAGCTGCACAGGGCGGCCTTGGGCGGCATAGGCATGGGCCACAGCCATGCCTATGTCCGACCGGGCGCCGAGGATCAGAACGGGGGATTTTGTCATAGCGAAAGCCTTTGCGACTGGGCGGACTGAAAGGACGGGTGCAACCCGGACAGCTGCCGCATCCCGGCAAACTCTGCTGCCCTGGAGTCGGCAGCGTGCAGCGTGTCCCGGCTCATCCGGCTGTCCTTGGCCAGATAGAAGCGGCCGCCGTGGGCAATGGTGATACGGTCGAGGTCCTGCATCAGCTGCAGGCTGCGGCGGTTGACCGGAAAGTCCAGCGCCAGCGTGTAGCCCTCCATCGGGAAGGAGAACGGGCTGTCCTGCGCGCCCAGCCTCTTGAGCACCGCCAGAAACGACCCCTGCCCGGCAGCAGAGATCGTCTTGAGCAAGGCACGCAAGCCTGCCCGCGCGCGGTCCAACGGCAGCACGCATTGAAACTGGGCAAATCCCTTGCGCCCGTAGATCCGGTTCCAGCCCAAAAGCGCATCAAGCGGAAAGAAGAAGCTGTCGTAACCGGTGATCTGCCGCCCGGCCTTGCGCGCCCCGGCCCAGTAATAGGCGGCATTGAACGCCCGAACACTGTAGCGGTTCAGCGCAAAGGACGGGAACACTGGCGGCACGGTGCGGTTGCTGGCGCGGGGTATGGCAAAGGGCCGCGCCGCCTGGTCATAGCTCAGGTCCTGCAGCCCGGCATGTTCCCCCAGCATGACCAGCGACCGCCCAAGATTGCCGCCGCCCGCCAGGCAGTCGATCCACGCCACGGAATAGGTTGCGGCGGCGGAGCGTTCAAAGATTTCGATGGCGGCGTTGAGGTTTGCAGCGGGTAATGTCTGCTGCCGGATCCAGGCCGAGGGCACCCGCCGCAGACGGATGGCGGCCCGCAGGATCACGCCCGTAAGCCCCATGCCGCCAGCGGTCCAGTTGAACAACTCTGTGTTTTCCTGGGGGGAGCAGCGGCGGACCGTTCCGTCCGGCCCCATCACCTCGACCCAGTCCAGGCAACTGCGGAAACTGCCGTCCTTGTGGTGGTTCTTGCCATGCACATCCGCGGCAATGGCGCCGCCAAGGGTCACGAACTTGGTGCCCGGCACCACCGCCGGAAACCAGCCCCGTGGCAGGAAGGCAGAGATGATATCGCCCAGCAGCACACCGCTTTCCGCCACCAGCAAGCCGGTCTGCGCATCAAAGGAGATCATCTTGTTGAAATGGCGCATATGCAGGGTCGCCGGCGCGCCAACCGCGCTGTCGCCATAGGCGCGGCCATTGCCGCGGGCGATGACGGAAGGATTGCTGGCGATCAGCCCCTGCAGCTCCGCCTCGCTGCGCGGCGCAAGCAGCTGCGCCTGGGACACGGGGTAGTTGCCCCAGCCTGACAGCCCTCTCATTCCGCCTCCCTTGCGCGGCGGGTAAAGACGAACTGCCGGTCGAGATGGTATTTCACCGTGTAGCCGATCACCAGTCCCAGGACTGCTCCGGCCTCGCGCGCCGCATCGGTGCCCCAGATGAGCCAGAACAGCGTTTCGGTGATCCAGAACACCGCCGTGGTCGCCACCCCCATCGCCGAATACAGCAGGAAGGTCCGGCCCTGGTGCTTCAGGCCGCCCTGCTGGTCAAAGAAGATCCAGCGCTTGTCCAGAAAGTATTTGACCACCAGCCCGGCCAAAGTGCCCGCAGCCATGGCAGCGGTGAAATGGGCGCCGGTCTCCCCCAGCTGCAAAACCGCGCGCTGGGTGGCGAGGTTGACGGCGGTGGCCGCGGCCGCAAAGGCGGTGTAGCGGACGAGAAGCTGGTGCAGGGTCATAGCGCGCTGCTCCACACCGCAAAGGACAGAGCGATCAGGAAGCACAGCTGGCTGCCGCGGTCGCGCGCGGCATAGACCACCGGGTCATCCTGCATCTGGCCGCGATGGGCCAGCATCACCGTATTGGTGATCCAATAAAGCAGCACACAGCAAATCCCCCACAACCCCTGCGGCGTGGCGTAAAGCGCGGCCACCGCAGGCGAATTGAGGTAGAGCGCCAGAACCAGCACCGACACGTAGCCCGCGGCAATCGCGATCATCGAGATCACCGGCAGATCGTCAACGTGATAGCCGCGCCCCTTGGCGGTCAGCTGCTGGCGTCTGGCGCTGTCCACCAGCTCCGCCTGGCGTTTCACGGCGGCCAGCGAAAAGAAGAAGAAGATGGAAAACGCCAGCAGCCAGACCGACAGCGGTATGCCGGTAGCGGCACCTCCCGCCGCGATGCGGATGGTGTAAAGCCCCGCCAGCAGGCAGATATCCATCACGATCAGCCGCTTGAAATGCAGCGAGTAAGCCGTTGTCATTGCGTAATAAAGCAGGATGACCCCAAGAAACAGCAGGCCCAGCGGCAGGGCTGCCGCCAACCCGCCCAGAAACAGCGCCGCCGCCAACCAGCTGCCGTGCTCTATCGGGATGCGGCCCGCGGCAAAGGGCCGGAACCGCTTGCGCGGATGGGCGCGGTCGGCGTTCAGGTCAAGGAGGTCGTTCACCACATAGACGCTGGAGGCGATCAGGCTGAACGACAGGAACGCCAGCAGCGACTGCACCAGGGTCACCATGTCCAGCTGATGCGCGGCCAGCATCGGCAGGAACACGAGGATGTTCTTCAGCCACTGATGCGGCCGCAGCGCCTTGACATACGCGGCCAGCGCGGGCTCCACCGTTGCCAGATGTTCGGTCCGGGACGCCGCGTGCTCCGCCTTCTGGCGCAGCGCCGGGGCGGCATTGACGGTGACCGCCGTTGACGCCAGCCGCCAGACCGGCAGATCGGCGGGGGAATCCCCCATGTAGGCAAACCTGCCCGCGCCGAACCGGTTTTGCAGGAACTCCGCCTTGACCGGGCCTTTCAGGTTTTCGGTGCCGGTGGAGCCATGCACCTCGTCAAACAGGTCCAGATGAGCGGCGATCTGATCGGCGATGGACTGGTCGCTGGCAGTCACCAGCGCGGTTTTGCCGCCCCGCTGCCGCCAGTCCCTGACATAGTCCATGACCGCCGGATCATAAGGCAGGCTGGCCGCATCAATGCGGGAGGTGCCGGCCAAGTGCCGCTTCAGCGCCGCTCGGCCGTTCAGCAGCGCAACCGCCGCGGAAAAGGGGCTTTTCCAGTCGCGCCCGAAGGAAGACCAGAAGCTTTCATAGAGGATATTGCTGCGCAGCAGGGTGCCATCCAGGTCGACGGCAAGCATGCCGGGCTGCCCGGCCGGAAGCGATGAATCTGTCGTCAAATGAAGTCAACCGGAAGATGGATTTGGTCCCTGCCCCGCTTGTACCAGCGGCCCGGCTTTTTGGCTAGGTGCCAACTCCGCCGTGCCGCGGCCGCCTGTTGCACCGATGCCTGTGCCGGAGCCGCTGTCCGCCAGGGGGAATTTCATAGACGCCCCGGTTCCAGTATGACGGGGCAAAACAATTGAGGTCCGGCATGACAACTCCCCCGCAGGTTACCGGCATGGCGCGCGCTCCGGCGCCCGGGCTGGCTTCGCTGCTGCGCGATACCGCAGTGTTCACCCTTGCCGCTGCGGCGGTCGTGCTGCTGACCAGAACGCTGGCGGCGCTGCTGCTGGAGATCCGCCCCGATCCTGTCCACCTGTCCGGGGCATACCAGCACCTGCCGGTGCAGCAGCTGCATGACGGGCTGCTGGAGGCACTGATCGCCTTGCATTCGCAGCCGCCGTTCTGGAACTTCCTGCTGGGGCTGGCAGCCAAGGCCTGCAATGCGCAGGAGGCCTGCATGATCCAGCTGATCTGGGGCAGCCACCTGCTGCTGACCGTTGCGACTGCTGCCAGCATGTACGCCGCCTTGCGGCTGCTGGCGCCGTCACGAAAGCTGGCATGGCTGCTGCCGCTGGCCTATGTGCTGTCTCCGGCTGTGTTCTATTACGAGAACTTCATCCTCTATGCCCATTTCACCTCAGCGCTTTTTGCCTTGTCGTGCCTCTGCGTCCTGCTGCTGCTGAAAACGCGCCGCACGCTGTTTTTCCTGCTGTTCTGCGCCTGCCTCGCCGTCCTGTCGCTGACCTGGACGCTTTTTCACCCGGTCTACATCCTGCTCGTGGGAGGCCTGCTGCTGTTCAAGGCGGGTGCCGGACCGGCCCGCGCCGCCATCCTGGCCCTGACGCTGGCGGTATCGCTGCTGCCGTCGGTCAAGAACAAGGCGGTGTTCGGCATTTTCAGTTCCGGCAGCTGGCTTGGCCTCAATGTCTCGCAAGTGGCGCCGGAGCGGATCGAAGGGTGTTCCTTCAAGACGTTTGCCGAAACCCACGGGCTGATCGGCCAGCATATTGGCAGCGCCCTGAACGATCCGCGGATGATCGGCTATTCCAAAACCTGCCTTAAGAAGTCCCTGGACGTGATTGCTGCCAGCCCCCTGCAATACGCCGCCGGCGTGGTGGTGCGCGCCTCGACAAGCCTGTCGCTGTGGCCGAACGAATACCTGTTCCCGCCGCTGAACTGGGACCGCTTCCCCAAACTGCCGGACACCAATCGGGTGCTGACCGAAGACAACAAGATCGTGATCGGCCCCAGCCTGTCGCGATTCCTGACCCTGGCGCTGAACCTGTTCGCGCTGATCGCGCTGGCGGAGCTTGCCCGCCGGGACCGGGATCCGGCACGCCGGGCGTTCTTTCAGGTGATGCTGCTGTCGGTCGTGCTGTTCCTGGGGGTGGCGCACGCGGTGAACGGGCCTGAGCAGGAGCGTATGCGCTACACGCTGCATCCGCTGTTCTGGGGGCTTTACGCCGTGGTGCTGCTGGAGGCCGGCCGGCGCCTGAGGCGGCTGTTCGCACGCGCCGGAGCAGAAAACCTGCCATCGGCGGGCAGCTCGCGCTAAAATTTCGCGGCTTGAATGCAAAACTGGCGCCGGGGGCACTTCCGCCCGCCCGGCGCCAGCTAATTCCCTGCCAGGGCCGAAGCCCGGCGCGGCTTACATGCCCAGGGCTTCCTTGTACATTTCCAGCACCGCCTCTTCTTCGGCGATGTCGTTTTCGTCGCGCTTGCGCAGGGCGATGATCTTGCGCATCACCTTGGTGTCGTAGCCGCGCCCCTTGGCTTCGGCCATCACCTCTTTCTGCTGCTCGGCGATCGTCTTTTTCTCTTCGTCCAGACGCTCGAACCGCTCTATAAACTGGCGCAGTTCGCCAGCGGTCACACGGTAGTTTTCGCTTTTTTCGTCTTCGGTGATATCCATCTGCGGCTCCGTCGGCACATGCTGTCAGTTGCTGTCGGAGCAAGGGGATAGCGCCCCGCCCGCCGCGCCGCAAGAAGGGAAAGCGGCGGAGCTGCGCCAAGCGGCAAAAACCGGCACCCGTGCCGGCGCGGCTTGCGCGCGGTGGACGGATCGGCTAGGCGCGGCGCAACGCAACCCCTGCAGGAGCACACCCATGTTCGATCTTATCGTCTGGACCGGAGCCGCCTTGTCCGTTGCCGGGCTGCTGGGGCTGGTCTGGTGCATCATCAAGGTCGCACGCGCCCGCCGCCAAAATCTGGATGACGACGCGCTGCGTGCCGTTGTGCAATCGGTGCTGCCCTACAATCTGGGCGCCCTGCTGCTGTCGGTGCTGGGCCTTATGCTGGTGATGACGGGCATCTTCCTGGGCTGACGCCCGGCCCGCCCCTGCCTGACAACAGGTCTGTGTCAGACGGGCATGTTGTCGAACATCTCTTCCACCGCTTCTTCGCACAGCGCAGCCTCAAGACGGCGGAACCGGCGCGGAACCTCTGCCCCTTTCTTGCGCATGTGATCCAGCAGCCGGATGAATTCGGGCCGCATGGCCAGCCGGGCCGCGCCGGTCTCTCTCTGAATTCTGGTTTCCAGCTGTTCGACGGTGTGAAACAGATCTTCCATTGTCATAAGCAGTCCTCCCTACGTCCTGCGATTGTGACAGTATTTCGCAACAGGAATACGAAATCCCGCAGAATGTTACCTTTGCGCCGCATTTTCACGCTTTTTTTACGGCTTCCTGACGCTTTTGCGGCTTTACTCAGCACCAAACGATTCTAAGGGGCCGGTTCCAGCCGCGCCTTGACACACATCAGACAGCTGCGATGATTTTTTGCCAAAGCCTGCGGTAAGGGCCGCCGGCTCTCTTGAAACATATTCTTAAATTGATATATGATTTCCGAGCATCCAGGGAGACTGACAGATGACCCCCGCCGTCAAAGCCTTTTTCGACGAAGCCACCAACACCGTGTCCTACGTGGTGCGCGAGCCCGAGGGCACAGCCTGCGCCATCATCGACTCGGTCCTGGACTTTGATCACGCCGCCGGACGCACCAGCACCGCCTCTGCCGACGCCATCATCGCCTGGGTCAAGGCCGAGGGCCTGCGGGTGGAGTGGATCCTGGAGAGCCATGTCCATGCCGACCACCTGTCCGCCGCCCCCTATCTGCAGGAACAGCTGGGCGGCAAGATCGGCATTGGCGACCGGATCACCGTGGTCCAGGACACCTTCGGCAAGATTTTCAACGAAGGCACCGAATTCCAGCGCGACGGCAGCCAGTTCGACCAGCTGTTCCGCGAAGGCGACAGCTTCATGATCGGCCAGCTGCGCGGCGAGGTGCTGCACACGCCCGGCCACACGCCCGCCTGCCTGACCTACGTGATCGGCGATGCGGCCTTTGTCGGCGACACGCTGTTCATGCCCGATTTCGGCACCGCCCGCTGCGATTTCCCGGGCGGCTCCTCTGCCGATCTGTACAACTCGATCCAGAAGATCCTGGCGCTGCCGGACGAGACCCGCATCTTTGTCGGCCACGACTACAAGGCGCCGGGCCGCGACGATTACGCCTGGGAGACGACTGTCGGCGAGCAGAAGGCGCTGAACGTGCATGTGGGTGAAGGCCGCAGCATCGAGGAATTCGTCCAGATGCGCGACGCCCGCGACGCGACGCTGGGGATGCCGCGGCTGATCCTGCCGTCGCTGCAAGTGAATATGCGCGCAGGCCAGATGCCGGAGCCGGATGAGCAGGGCGATGTGTTCCTGAAGATCCCGGTGAACAAGATCTGACCGGACGCACGGGAAAGGACCAGGGAAAGACAATGCAAGCAGACTGGATTTGGGGACTGGGCGGCGGCCTGCTGATCGGGCTAGGCGGCGCGGTTTACCTGCTCGGCAACGGCCGGATCATGGGGGCCAGCGGCATCCTGGGCGGGCTTCTGGATGGCAGCGGCCGCAACACCGCGGCTGAGCGGATCGCCTTCATCGCCGGGGTGATTGGCATGCCGCTGCTGATCGGGCTGCTGACGGGCGGCACGCCCGATACCCATGTCACCAGCAATGCGGCGGTTCTGGTGCTTGCCGGGCTGCTGGTGGGGGTCGGCACCCGCGTTGCCAACGGCTGCACGTCCGGCCACGGGGTTTGCGGCATTTCCCGCCTGTCCTTGCGCGGGATTGCGGCGACCGCCGTCTTCATGCTGGCGGGCATTCTGACGCTGGCGGTGCTGCGCCAGCTGCTGGGGGTGATCTGATGCTGCGGATGTTTCTGGCACTGGCCGCAGGCAGCCTGTTCGGGGCCGGCCTGATGTTTTCGGGGATGACTGACACCGCCAAGGTACAGGGGTTCTTGGATATCTTTGGCAACTGGGACCCTACCCTGGCCTTCGTGATGGGCGGCGCGCTGCTGCCGATGGCGCTGGCTTGGCGGCTGACGGAAGGGCGCAAGCCGGCCGCCGGCGGCAGCTTTCCTTCGCCGCCCTCGGCCGAGCTGGACCGGCGGCTTTTTCTTGGGTCGGTGCTGTTCGGCATCGGCTGGGGGCTGGTGGGCCTGTGCCCCGGCCCGGCGATGGCCTCGCTCAGCTACAACAGCTGGCAAGGCGCGCTGTTCCTGGCGGCGATGGCCTGCGGCATGATAGCCGCCCCGGCGGTCAGCCGGCATCTGGACCGTGGCGCCGCAAGCGCGTAAGGAGTCGGCCCATGGATGCACGTGTAATCACCCCCCGCTATTCGGTCTCGCCGCAGATCTCGGCTGAGGACCTGCCCGCCATTGCCGCCGCCGGCTATAAGACGGTGATCTGCAACCGCCCGGACGAGGAAGTGCCGCCCAGCCATCAGGCGGACGCGATCCGCGACGCAGCTGAAGCAGCCGGCCTGCGGTTTGAGGTTCTGCCCCTGACCCACCAGACCATGACGCCGGAAAACGTGGCGCTTCAGCGCGAGCTCTATGAAAGCAGCGACGGCCCGGTGCTGGCCTATTGCGCCTCCGGCACGCGCAGCTCAGTGGTCTGGGCGCTGGGTCAGGCCAGCGAATTGAGCGCGGATGATATTCTGCAAAAGACCGCTGCGGCGGGCTATCAGCTGGACGGGCTGCGCCCGGCGCTGGACTCGCTGGCAAACCGCTGAAGCAAAGCCTGCTTGGGGTTGCGGCCTGCACCCCCAAGCGGCGGCTTCCGGATTGAAGCCTGCGCCCTCTCCAACAGCCAGATCTGACTTGATTGCAATCGGCCGTCTCTGCCGGTGCCCGCGGCCGGCTGAGTACGCACCGGAAGCACAGGCAGCGGGCATAGCACCGCACGCTTGCTGGTGGCTTACCTTCTTACAGACCGTTGAATGCGCGCCGGAAATGGGACAGCAGAGCGCGCGAATAGCCTGAAGCCAAAGCCGGGAGTGCCGTGCTTCACCTACGCCAATCAAGAGTCAGCTTCAGTTGTTCTCTGTCAGGGCTCAGTCCAGCCCGGCCAGCTGCGAGATTTCCACCGCATCGGCGGCCTCGAAATCGCCGAGGTCGGCGGCGGGAAAGTCGGGCAGATCCGGCAGATCGGGAAGATCCGGCAGCCCGCCGTCCAGGCCATCCAGACCCAGCCCGCCATCACCGTCGAGGTCGGACAAGTCCAGGCCATCCAGCCCGGCGTCCATGCCGCCCATTCCACCCATGGCACCGCCATCCAGCGCCGGTGCGGCCTCCAGCGCGGGCAGGCCGCCGTCATCCATCGGGTCTTGCAGACCCTGGTCGGCAATGCCCATGCCAAGGGCCGGCGGCGCGTCTGGCAGCGCATCCAGGCCGCCCCCGTCGGAAAAGCCCATGTCGCCGCCGCCGTCGCCCGCCAGCTTGGAGCCGGACCGGTTCAGCCGGACCGCGCGGGACCCGTTCATCTGGCCCAGCCGCCCCTGCGCCACCGGTTTGCCGCCAATGGTCAGCAAGTCGGTTTCATACAGGAACGCCTGATCCAGCGGCAGCGTGTCGCCGATCTTGAGGTCCGTGAAGTCGCGCAGCGGAACCCGCATCTTGCACAGGACCGCGGTCAGCTCTGCGCGGATCGAATCGAGGTTGCGGCCCAGCGACGGACCCTGGGCGGCGGCGCCCTGGCTCTCCTGCAGCTCCTCCGCAGTGGGTTCCGGCAGGATCAGTTTCATCACGCCCTGCATGGCGCCGCAGGCCAGATCCAGGTTCAGCTCGATCACCCGGTAATCGTCAGCCTCCATCCCCAGCACCAGGCTGCGCACGTTTTCGACCTGGGCGCCAAAGCGGTAGCCGGAAAAGATGGCCTGATCCGCCTGGCCCTCCAGCATCGACACAACCTTGGCAAAGGAGCGTTCCAGGAACTCCGCGGTCATTGCAGCGTCGGTGGGGGTGTACAGCCGTTCGTTCGGCGCCTTGCCGATCACCGCGCCGATGGTCTGCTGCTGAATCAGCGCCGTCACCGTGGCCGCGTCCATGCTGGCCGCACCGACCCGCCCGTTCGGGCAATCCAGCACCACAAGCAGGTCTTTGTCGGACAGGTTCCGGGCCAAATCCTCGGAAATGCGGTTGCACTGGCGGGCCGCCAGCACCGCCAGCGGCAGTTCGCACAGATCGGCCGCCGCGCGCGCGAGGGAACGGCGCAACGCCTTCAGCGTCAGGGAGCTGTTGATCGCCCCTGCGCCTTCCTTGGTTGCTGCCAGCTTGCGTGCAAGCACACTTTGCTTACCGCTGCCCGCCTGTGCTGCTTCTGTCTCAGACATAGGCTGTTTAACCTGCCCCATACGCGTCCCGTTTCCCCGTTTTTACCCGAAAGGAGGTTAACAACTCCTATACCTCACAGCGGGTTACGCCGCCTTTTCGCCCGCAGCGGGTAGGGAAACCCGGAAAGCGCCGCCGCTGTGGCCCGGCAGGTAGCAGATATCGCCGCCAAGCCGCTGCATGACCTCGCGGCAGATCGCCAGACCGAGCCCGGCACCGCCCGCGCGCTCAGGGCTGACGCGGGAGAATTTTTCGAAAATCATCTGCCGGAAATCCGCGGGCACGCCGCTGCCGTTATCCGTGAAATCAATATGCAGGCGGCCGCCGGCGGCGTTGGCGGAGATGGTCAGCTCCGGCTTCTCCGCGTCGCAGTATTTCTGGGCATTGGCGATCAGGTTGATGAACACCTGCGCCAGCCGGTCAAGATCCGAGGAGATGCGGAAAGTCTCCGTCTCCGGGCTGCGGATCACCTTCAGCGGCCGGTCCGACCCCGCCAGCGCCGCCGCGACTGCATGGTCCAGCACTTCCGGCAGGGTGCCCGCCGTCATGTTGAGGCTCACCTGGCCGTTTTCCAGCACGCTCAGGTCCAGAAGGTCGTTGAGCAGCCGGGTCAGCCGCAGCGTCTCGTCATGGATGATACCGGCATAGTGGCGCTGCTCCTTGGGGTTGAGCTGGCCGTCGTCGCGCAGGATTTCCGAGAACGCCCGGATTGAGGTCATTGGCGTGCGCAGCTCATGGCTTACCTGGCTAAGAAACGCATCCTTCTGCTCAGAGAGCTGGGTCAGCTTTTCGTTTGTTTCCCGCAGCTTGCGCGCCGTTGCCGAGAGCTCTGCCGATTGCGCCTCAAGACGGCTGGAGTATTCCAGCATCTGCGCCGTCTCATCCGCCACCGCCAAAAGATCCTGCACAGAGACCGACGAGCCGCCGACAATCTGGCCGATCATCGCATGCGCCGCCGCCGCCCCGATGGAGGCGCTGAGCTCGCGCTCCAGCCGCTCCAGGAAGGCCGGCGTTGGCTCCGGCAAGGGCCCGCGGCCGCCCTGGCGCAGCCGCTCGCGCTGGAAGAACGCCTGCGCCTCCGGCGCGCCAAGGATCCGCTGTGACATGATCATCAGGTCTTCGGATTGCGCCACAGAGCCGGTCCAGCCGCGCGGACCCGCGGAATGGTCGAAGACATTGACGAATTGCGCCCCCTGCAGCCGCTCCAGCGGGCTCGGGAAGCTCACCAGCGACACCAGGCAGAACGCCAGGGCATTGAGGCTCATCGACCACATCACCGCATGGACCGTCGGGTCCAGCCCCTCGATCCCGAACAGCGCCTCTGGCCGCAGCCAGGCCAGGCCAAACAGGCCCTCGCGCAGGATATGCTCCGGCAGCAGCCCGCCGCCCAGTGCCGGCAGCAGCATGGTGTAAAGCCAGATGGCAAAGCCCACGGTAAGCCCGGCCAGGGCGCCGGAGCGGGTGGCGCCGCGCCAGAACAGCCCGCCGACCAGAGCGGGCAGGATCTGCGCCACCCCGGCAAAGGAGATCAGTCCGATGGCCGCCAGCGCGGCGGCGCCGCCCGAGAGGTGATAATAGAAATACCCCAGCGCCATGATCACCGCGATCGACACCCGGCGGGAAAACAGCACCACATCGCGCACATCGCCCGAGACCGAGGCCTGGCGGCTTTGCAGCCGCAGCCAGACCGGCATCACGATATGGTTCGACACCATCGTCGACAGCGCCATGGCCGCCACGATCACCATCGAGGTCGCGGAGGAGAAGCCGCCCAGGAATGACAGCACCGCCAGCCCCTGCTGCCCCTGCTGCAGCGGCACCGTCAGAACGAACATGTCCGGGTTGGCGCCCGCGGGCAGCAGCTCCAGCCCGACCACGGCAATCGGCACCACGAACATCGAGATCAGCAGCAGGTAGAGCGGAAACGCCCAGGAGGCGATGCGCAGGTGGCGCTCGTCCTCATTTTCCACCACCATCACTTGGAACATCCTAGGCAGGCAGACAAAGGCGGCCGCGGCCAGGAAGGTGATGGTGGCCCAGCGGCTGCCATCGACGTTCCAGTGGCCGATCTGCGAGGCATCAATGCGCTGCAGCGTCGCGCTGACGCCGCCCGCCACGCCCCAGACCACAAATACCCCGACCGCCAGCAGCGCCGCCAGCTTGACGATGGCCTCCAGCGCAATGGCCGTCACCACCCCGTGGTGGCGCTCGTTGGCGTTGAGGTTGCGGGTGCCGAACAGGATTGCAAACACCGCCAGCCCGGCGGCCACCCAGAACACGGTCGAAGTTTCATTGTAGCCGCGCAAGGGGTCGGCCTCGGCAAAGATGGCAAAGGACAGGGTGACCGACTGCAGCTGCAGCGAGATATAGGGGGTAACGCCAATCACCGCGAGGATGGTCACCCCGGTGGCCAGCAGGTTCGACTTGCCATAGCGCGAAGAGATCAGGTCGGCGATGGAGGTGATCCGCTGGCTGCGCCCGATCCGCACCAGCTTACGCAGGCCCCACCACCAGCCGATCATCACCAGCGACGGGCCAAGGTAGATGGTCACGAACTCCAGCCCCGAGCGTGCCGCATAGCCGACCGCGCCGTAAAAGGTCCAGGCGGTGCAGTAGACCGACAGCGACAGCGTGTAGATCAGCGGCGAGCGCATCCAGGCGGCACTGCGGCCGCGGGCGGCCATCCGGTCGGCCCAGAAGGCGATGAAGAACAGGAAGGCCACATAGGCAAGGCAGACAAAGGCCAGCACGTTCAGGGAGGCCATCAGGCGTCCTCCGGGCCGGCGGGGCCGTCCCCGGGAAGCTCTGCCCCGTCCGGCCCGCCGCCGGTCCAGTGATCAGCCCACCGCTGCACTGTCAGGCTGAAGGCGAAACAGGCGCCGATCAGACCGATCCAGACCGCGAACACATAGATGATGGCCGAAGACATGCTGACCCCGCCGCGCGCGGCCGGATGGGTCGAGGCCTCAGGCCAGAGCAGCGGCAGCGCCAGCAGCAGCACCCCCAGCACCGGCAGCAGCCGGGCGATGTCCATCAGGCGGCGGCGGCGGTAGGTCTGGCGTTCCGCGCGGGTGCCCGTTTGCTCTCTGGGGCTGCCGTCCCGGGTCATCCCTGCCCGGCCTGGGCGTGCAGGTCCCGCACTGCGGTCAGCACCTCGGCGTTGGAAAAGGGTTTGGTCATGAACCGGGTGACGCCGGCCTTTTCCGCCATCTCGCGGTCGCGCATTTGGCCGCGGGCGGTCAGCATCAGCACCGGCAGCGCCTGCATCCCCCCCTCGGCGCGCAGCTCGCGCACGATCTCCAGCCCGCTTTTGCCCGGCAGCATCAGATCCAGAATCACCAGGTCGGGATTGGCATCCCGGATCACCTCCACCGCAGTGGCGCCATCGGTGTGCGCATCAACGCTCCACCCGTCCCGGGTCAGCAGAAACCGGATAGCCTCGGTGATATTCGGCTCATCTTCGATCAGTACAACATGCCTGCCCATCAGCAGAAATTCCTCCCGGCGCCCCCTGCCGGACAAGCCGGTGCGGGCACGCATTCCTTTTGGCGCAGGTTAGCCCCGCCGCCATGTTGCTGTCAAAACTCTTCCTTCAGGATCGACGGCTCGCGCCGGGCCGGACAGCCGCGGCGCGGGCAGATCCGGCAGCTGGCGCCGACCGGCTGCGGGTCTTGCGCGTCCTGCCCGCCGGGCAGGATCAGCATCACTGCCCGGTACAGCGGATCAGCCCCGAAATCCGGCATCTCCAGCGGCCAGGCCACCGCCAAGCAGTCAAAGGCCGCCGCGTTGCGCCCCTGCTGCACCACGTTGCGCCGCACCGGAACCTGGGGGCGCACCAGCGCGGTGTAGAGCGGCCACAACGGACAGGATGCCCCGAACCTCGGCATGGCAAAGCCGGTCACCGGCTTGCGGAACAAAAGCGTGCCGGAGGCGTCGCAGATCACCAGCCCGGCTTCGCGGCCCAGCACCTCTTCCGGCAGCGCAGCCAGACGGCGCAGCACCACTGGCAGGCCGCAGCCGAACTGCCGCGCCAGCGCCACCGGATCCAGCCCGCCAGAGCGGATCCCGCGCGCCAGCGTCGGCAGCGGCATGGCGCGGGCGTCCGCCTGATACTGCTCCAGCGCCGCGCGGGCCAGGCTGCGGGACGCTTCGCTCACCAGCTCCGGCGCGTGCTGCACCAGCTCCTGCGGCACGGCAGTGCCCTCCTCCAGCGCCGGGAAATGGAAGCCGCTCGCCTGCAGGAAGGCCTCGGCCTCCTCCTGCGGCATGCCGCGGCGGTCCTCGCCGGTGTCGCCCTCATCCAGAAAGCTGACCAGCGCCCGGCTGCTTTCGGACAGGCGCAGCGAATCCTGGTTGAGGTTCTTGTGGAAACGGTCGCGCCACTCCGGTTCCAGCTCGCCGGTTTCCGCCAGGATCGACGCGGTGGAGCGGATCGCGGCGGCGGTCGACAGCACCTCATGCACCGAGGCCGCCAGGTTGGGGTCATGGGTCAGCCGGTCCGACAGCGTCTCGACCGTGCGCTCCAGCGTCGCGATGCGGCGGTGGCCGGAGGCCAGCACCTCGGCCCAGCCCGGAAACCGGCCGGCGAACTCGTCCACCCGGTCCAGCTCCGCCACCGGCACGCCGCTGTCGGCCGCCGCCTCCCGCAGGGTGGAGATCAGCGCCGCCTCCGCCCCCTCGCTCAGCATCGAAGGCTCCACCCCCAGAACCCCGGCAATGCCGACCAGCAGCTTGCCGCCGATTCTGCGCCGGTTGTGCTCGATCAGGTTGAGATAAGAGGCTGAAATCCCGGCCTCCCGCGCCAATTCAGCCTGCCGCAACCCCAGGATGAGCCTGCGTTCGCGGATCCGGCTGCCGGTCAAGGTGTCGCGTGCCATGCGGACAGGCCTCCCAAAACACTTCCAATTCAAGGGCTTTCTGCAACGCAATATAACTTTGTTTACAGTATGCCACGGAATATTGTTCATTTATTTACAGAATTTTCAAGCTGCAAAAGGGTTTTATTGCTTGGGTTTACATGACGCTCCCATACTGATTTTGCACTTATCGTGCTGGTACCGCGCAGAAGTGAGGAGCTGCAAGGCACCAATCATATTAGGGAGGAATACATGTCTAAATTTGACGTTTCGCGCCGTGGTGTCTTGAAGACCGGCGCAATGGCAGGCGCTGGCGTGGCGCTGCCGACCATCTTCACCGCCTCATCCGCCGCGGCCTTCACCAATGAGCCGACCGGCAGCACCGTCACCCTGGGCTTCAACGTGCCGCAGACCGGACCCTACGCCGACGAAGGCGCCGACGAGCTGCGCGCCTATGAGCTGGCGGTCGAGCATCTGAACGGCGGCGGCGACGGCGGCATGATGAACACCTTCAGCTCCAAGGCGCTGCAGGGCAACGGCATCCTGGGCAAGAAGGTCGAATACGTCACCGGCGACACCCAGACCAAATCCGACGCCGCCCGCGCCTCTGCCAAGTCGATGATCGAAAAAGACGGCGCGGTGATGATCACCGGCGGCTCCTCCTCCGGCGTGGCCATCGCGGTGCAGGGTCTCTGCCAGGAGGCAGGCGTGATCTTCATGGCCGGTCTCACCCACTCCAACGACACCACCGGCAAGGACAAGAAGGCCAACGGCTTCCGCCACTTCTTCAACGGCTACATGTCGGGCGCGGCGCTGGCACCGGTGCTCAAGAACCTCTATGGCACCGACCGCACCGCCTATCACCTGACCGCCGACTACACCTGGGGCTGGACCCAGGAAGAGTCGATCGCCGCCGCCACCGAAGCCCTGGGCTGGCAGACCGTGAACAAGGTCCGCACCCCGCTGGCGGCCACCGATTTCTCCTCCTACATCGCGCCGGTTCTGAACTCGGGCGCTGACGTTCTTGTGCTGAACCACTACGGCGGCAACATGGTGAACTCGCTGACCAACGCGGTGCAGTTCGGCCTGCGCGACAAGGTGGTGAACGGCAAGAACTTCGAAATCGTCGTGCCGCTCTACTCCCGCCTGATGGCCAAGGGTGCTGGCGAGAACGTGAAGGGCATCCACGGCTCCACCAACTGGCACTGGACGCTGCAGGATGAAGGCTCCAAGGCCTTCGTGAAATCCTTCGGCACCAAATACGGCTTCCCGCCGAGCCAGGCCGCGCACACCTGCTATGTGCAGACCCTGCTCTATGCGGATGCCGTGGAACGGGCCGGCAGCTTCAACCCCTGCGCCGTTGTCGAAGCGCTGGAAGGGTTCGAGTTCGATGGCATGGGCAACGGCCCGACCCTCTACCGCGCCGAAGACCATCAGTGCTTCAAGGACGTCCTGGTGGTGCGCGGCAAGGAGAACCCGACCTCGGAGTTCGACCTGCTGGAAGTGGTCGAGGTCACCCCGCGGGCACAGGTGGAATACGCCCCCGATCACCCGATGTTCGCTGGCGGCAACCTGGGCGCCTGCAACCCGGGCGCATAAGCCAGCCACAGGGCGCCGGAATTATTTAAAGTTCCGGGCCGGAGTCCGCACCGGACTCCGGCTGCCCCAACCGGCCCGTCCGCTCCCCCGCCGGACGGGCCATTCCGAACCTCACGCACGGTGGGACCCATGGACGCCATTCTCCTGCAAATCCTGAACGGGCTCGACAAGGGCTCGGCCTATGCGCTGATCGCGCTGGGATTGACACTTATCTTCGGCACGCTGGGCGTGGTGAACTTTGCCCATGGGGCCCTGTTCATGATCGGCGCCTTCTGCGCCGTGACCCTGCAACGCATTCTGAACCTCAGCTATGAGGTGGTCGACGAGACACAGACCGACTTCCTCGGCAACCCGCTCAAGGTGAAAACCCCCTATGTGGAGGCCTGGTTCGGCCCCGAGTTCGGCGGCGCCCTCATCGACTGGGCAGTGCCGCTGGCGATCCTCTTTGCGATCCCGATCATGATCGGCGTCGGCTATGTGATGGAGCGCGGGCTGATCAAGCATTTCTACAAACGCCCCCACGCGGACCAGATCCTGGTGACCTTCGGCCTCGCCATCGTGCTGCAGGAAGTGGTCAAGTACTTCTACGGCGCCAATCCGATCCAGACCCCGGCGCCGGACGCGCTGAACGGCGTGGTGAACCTTGGCGCCGTGATCGGCATGGACATCATCTATCCGGTCTGGCGCGTGGTCTATTTCTTCTTTGCGGTGCTGATCATCGGCGGCATCTTCAGTTTCCTGCAGTTCACCACCTTCGGCATGGTGGTGCGGGCCGGCATGGCCGACCGCGAGACCGTGGGCCTGCTGGGCATCAACATCGACCGCCGCTTCACCATCATGTTCGGTATCGCCGCCGCCGTCGCGGGCCTTGCGGGCGTTATGTACACGCCGATCAACTCCCCCAACTACCACATGGGCATGGACTTCCTGGTCCTCAGCTTCGTGGTGGTGGTTGTCGGCGGCATGGGCTCCCTGCCCGGCGCGGTGCTGGCGGGCTTCTTGCTGGGTGTTCTGGAAAGCTTTGCCTCGATGAACGAGATCAAATCGCTGATCCCCGGCATCGACCAGATCATCATCTATGTGGTCGCAATCATCATTCTGCTGACCCGCCCGCGGGGCCTGATGGGCCGCAAAGGCGTGATGGAGGACTAAGACATGTTCGGACTGGACAAAAGAGACACTTCCCTGCTGATCATCGTCGCCATCCTGACGCTGTTTGCCCCCTTCATCCTGAACCCCTTCCCGTCCGGCAGCGCCATGGCGCAGTTCAATGCGGGCTATCCGGACCTGATGCAGCGCTTCGTGATCTTCGGGATCTTCGCCATCGGCTTCAACATCCTGTTTGGCCTCACCGGCTACCTGTCCTTCGGCCACGCGGCCTTTCTGGGGGTCGGCTCCTACTCCGCGGTCTGGATGTTCAAGCTCATCGGCATGAACGTGATCCCGGCGATTGTGCTGTCGGTGATCGTCGCGGGCCTGTTTGCGCTGCTCATCGGCTTTATCAGCCTGCGCCGCTCCGGCATCTACTTCTCGATCCTGACGCTCGCCTTTGCGCAGATGTCATTCAACCTCGCCTATTCGGTGCTGACGCCGGTCACCAACGGCGAGACCGGGCTGCAGCTGACGCTGGAAGACCCCCGCATCCTGGGCGTCTCCGCCACCGCGGACGGCTCGATCCCCGTGACCAACCTGTTCGGGCTGGAGATGCGCTCCACTTTCGAACTCGCCGTCGGCCCCTGGGCGTTCCAGTTCAACGCGGGCTATTACCTCTGCGCGCTGATCCTGCTGGCCGCCTTCTACCTGGCGATCCGCATCTTCCGCTCGCCCTTCGGCATGATGCTGCGGGCGGTGAAGTCGAACCAGCAGCGGATGAACTACACCGGCCTCAACACCCGGCCCTACACCCTGGCGGCCTTTGTGATCTCCGGCATGTACGCGGGCCTGGCAGGCGGGCTGATGGCCTCGATGGACCCGCTGGCGGGCGCCGAGCGGATGCAGTGGACCGCCTCCGGCGAGGTGGTTCTGATGACCATCCTCGGCGGTGCCGGCACGCTGATCGGCCCGGTTCTGGGCGCGGGCTTCATCAAGTACTTCGAGAACATCTTCTCCAAGATCAACGACAACGTGCTGCACAGCTGGTTCAGCTTCCTGCCCGACGGGATGGAGGACGCGGTGGTGTTCCTGATCCACCCCTTCATCGGCAAGGGCTGGCACCTGACGCTGGGCATCCTGTTCATGCTGGTGGTGATCTTCCTGCCCGGCGGCCTGGTCGAAGGCGGCCAGCGGATCAAGGGCTGGCTCAGCGGCCGCAAGGCCAAGGATGGCAGCAAGGCTGCCGGCGAAACCAACCCCGCGGAATAAGGAGACAGAGCCATGGGTATCCTTGAAGTCAAAGACGTGGGGAAACGGTTCGGCGGCCTGCAAGCGCTGTCCAACGTGAACCTCAGCGTGAAGGAAAACTCGGTCCACGCGATTATCGGGCCGAACGGTGCAGGCAAGTCCACCCTGCTGAACTGCCTAGTGGGCAAGCTGATCCCCGACACCGGGTCCGTCATGTTCGACGGCCAGTCGGTGCTGGGCCGCGCGCCCTATGAGATCAACCAGATGGGCATCAGCCGCGTGTTCCAGACGCCGGAAATCTTCGGCGACCTGACGGTGCTGGAAAACATGATGATCCCCTGTTTTGCCAAACGGGACGGCGCGTTCGAGCTGAACGCCTTGTCGTCGGTTTTGCGGCAGAAGGACATTCTGCAAAAGGCAGAGCACATGCTGGAAGAGATGAACATGTCGGACAAGCGGCACATGCACGCCGCCGCCATGTCCCGCGGCGACAAGCGGCGGCTGGAGATCGGCATGTGCCTGAGCCAAGAGCCGCGCCTGCTGCTGCTGGATGAGCCCACCGCCGGCATGGCCCGCGCCGATACCAACAACACCATCGACCTGCTGAAACAGATCTCGGACGAGCGCGACATCACCATCGCCATCATCGAACACGATATGCATGTGGTTTTCAGCCTCGCCAACCGGATCACCGTGCTGGCCCAGGGCACCCCGCTGGTCGAGGACGATCCGCAAAACATCCGCGGCAACCCAAAGGTGCGCGAAGCGTACCTGGGCGAGAGCGCGTAAAGGAGAAACACCATGAACGTGAAACCCGATTTCTCCAAGAACGCCAATATGGCCACCACCGCGCCGGCCTTTCTGTCGGTCTGGGACGTCCATGCCTATTACGGCGAGAGCTACATCGTGCAGGGCATCAGCTTTAACGTCCACGAGGGCGAGATTCTGGCACTGCTGGGCCGCAATGGTGCCGGCAAAACCTCCACTTTGCGCTCGATCGCGCGTACCGGCTCGCCTTTGGTCACACGAGGCGAGATCTGGCTGGACCACAAGCCGCTGCACAAGATGGAATCTTATGAGGCCGCTGCCGTGGGTCTGGGCCTGGTGCCCGAAGACCGCCGCATCATCCCCGGCCTGACGGTGGAGGAAAACCTGCAGCTGGCACAGATTGCCCCGCCCGTCGGCTGGTCTCTGGAGCGCCTTTATGACCTGTTCCCGCGCCTTGGCGAACGCCGCAAGCAGGAGGGCGTGACCCTTTCCGGCGGCGAGCAGCAGATGCTGGCGATTGCCCGCGCGCTGGCCCGCGACATCAAGGTGCTTCTGCTGGACGAACCTTACGAAGGCCTCGCCCCGGTGATCGTGGACGAGATTGAAAAGACCCTCATCCACATCAAGGAACAGGGCATGACAACCATCATTGTCGAGCAGAACGCAGTCCGCGCCCTGGAACTGGCAGACCGTGCAGTGATCCTCGATACGGGCGGCATTGTCTTTGATGGCACCGCCGCCGAGGTTCTGGAAAACGAGGAGCTGCGCGCCGAATACCTGGCGATCTGAGGCGCGCTGCAAAATTCATCTCCGTCTTGCCGGCCGCCCGCGTGCCGGCAGTGGCAGACTGAGGCCGGCTCTGTTCAAGGGCTGGCCTCTTTTCCGGCAACCGCCGCGCCTGCCCTGCAAACATCAGTCTTTGCCGCAATAAACCCGGGTTATACAGCCCCGGTTTCTGCGCCGTTCCAACCTGGCGCCTATTTCCCTTTGCTGCTCCCGCCCCGACGTCTCTGACACGGACCGCGCCATTCCGGTGCGGCGCCGGCCAGGACACCGAAAGGACACCCGATGCGCCATTCACTGAAACTCCTCGCCCTTGTTCTCACCCTGCCTGCGGCAGCGGCCTTTGCCTCTGACAGCGCCCCCAGCGCCGACACCCAGGCCAAGATCCGCGATCTGCTGACAGGCCAGGGCTACGAGGTGCGCAAGATCGAAGCCGAAGACGGCCAGTTTGAGGCCTACGCCGTGAAGGACGGCAAGAAGTACGAGGTCTACCTGAACGGCAAGCTTGAGGTGGTGAAGGTCAAGGAAGACGACTGACCGGCTCAGGGCATCATCTGCCGGGCGCCATACGGCGCCCGGCCACGGTAGGAGGGCTGACATGCACCGCACATACGTCTGGGACCCTGTAGTCCGGCTGTTCCACTGGTCGCTGGCGGCGGGCTTTGCCGCCAACGCGCTGGTCACCGATCCGGAGGGCAATCTTCATGAATACATCGGCTATGCCGTTGCCGCGCTCATCGGCATCCGGGTGATCTGGGGCCTTATCGGCAGCCGCCACGCGCGGTTTTCCAGCTTTCCGCCCGATGCAGGCGCCGCGGCCGGGCAGCTGAGCGATATCGCCACAGGCCGGATCCGGCGGCATCCCGGCCACTCTCCACTGGGCGCGCTGATGATCTACAATCTGCTGCTGACGATCACCGGCATCGCCCTTACCGGCTATCTGATGACCACAAACATGTTCTGGGGCATCGAATGGCCGGAAGCGCTGCATGAGGCGCTGGTCTCCTGGGCGGAGATTTCCATTGTGCTGCATGTGGCGGCGGTGCTGTTTGAAAGCCGCCGGACCAAAGTCAATCTGGCGCGCGCGATGGTCACTGGCTACAAGGAGGGCACGGAAACCAGCAGAGAGAGCCCCTGATGCGCCACGCCCCGAACGGCCCTGCCCAGCCTTGGGTCCTGATCGCCGTCATCGCCGTGCAAGCCATTTGCGCGGCGGTGTTTCTCGGAGATGTGATTGCGGACCTCAGCGGTTTGGAGGCCGGAGAGGCGGAAGCCGGGGAACGCGGCCACACCTATATCGAAGGGCTTGCCGCGCTGGCGCTGACTGCGGCCATCGTTATTGAAACCCGCATTCTGATGTGGCTGCTGCGCCGCAAGGCGCATCTGGAGGAAAGCCTGAGCGCCGCCCAGGCCGCGGTGCAGGACGTGATCAACACGGAGTTTGCCGCCTGGGGTCTGACACCTGCCGAACTGGATGTGGCAACCTTTCTGGTCAAGGGCCTCAGCACGGCCGAAATCGCCGCCATGCGCGGCAGTGCCGAAGGCACCGTCAAGGCGCAGCTGAATGCGATCTACCGTAAATCCGGCACCGCCAGCCGGGCTGAACTGATGAGCCTCCTGATCGACACGATGATGGGACAGCGCCAGCCCGACCGCAGCGAAGGCTCCGCCGCCCGCCCGGCCTGAGCTGGCGCCATCAGACCATCTTCCGCAGCTCGGTCTTCAGCACCTTGCCGTAGTTGTTCTTGGGCAGCGCATCGATGCGCAAATAGGCCTTCGGCCGTTTGAACCGGGCAATCCGGCTGTTGCACAGATCGTCCAGTTCCGCATCCGGCGCATCCCCCACGACAAAGGCCACCACCTCCTCGCCCCAATCCGCATGCGGGCGGCCCACCACCGACACCTCGCGCACCTGCGGATGCAGCAGCAGCACCTCCTCCACCTCGCGCGGGTAAACATTGGAGCCGCCGGTGATGATCATATCCTTGGAGCGGTCCTGCAGCGTCAGATAGCCGTCCGCGTCCAGCACCCCCATGTCGCCGGTCATCAGCCAGCCGTTGAGCAAGGTCTTGGACGTCGCTTCGGGATTGTCCCAATAGCCCGGCATCACCGCATCGCCGCGCACCATGATCTCGCCGTGCTGGCCTGCGGGCAAAAACACGCCTTCCGGCGTGCCGATCCGCACCTCCACCACGCTTTGCGCCCTGCCGACGCTGGCCAGCCGCTCGCGCCAGCGCGGATGCGCGCGGTCCTGCACGTCGCGGCGCGGCAGCGCGGTGATCGCCATCGGGCATTCGCCCTGACCGTAAACCTGCACGAAGACCGGGCCGAAATGCTCAACCGCCTCGATGATATCGGCGGCATACATCGGCCCGCCTGCATAGACGACCGTGCGCAGCCCGTCCCCCTTGAAGCCCAGCCGCTTGGCCTCAGCCGTCATTCTTGTGACCATGGTCGGCGCGGCAAACATGTGGACCCGCCCGAAATGCGCGGCAAGGCCGAAGATCTCTGCCTCATCGAAACCGCCGGAGGCCGGGCAGACGTGGCGCGCGCCCGCCAGCACGTGCTGAATCGCGTAGATGCCCGCGCCATGGCTCATCGGCGCGGCATAGAGCGCGTGGTCGGCGGCGCTCACCTGATCCACGTCGGCGAAATAGGCGATGGCCATGGTCATCAGCATCCGGTGGGTGATCATCACCCCCTTGGGCCGCCCGGTGGTGCCGGAGGTGTAAAACAGCCACGCCAGATCCCCGGGCGCGCGGCAGGCAGGCCCCGCTACCGGCTCCGCCTGAAGCGCCGCCGCATAATCCGCACCGGTGATATCCACGCAGCGCACCGCGGCCCCGGTGTCTGCAACCGCCTCTGTCAGCCCAGGCGAGGTGAACAGCAGGCCGGTGCCGGAATTTTGCAGGATGTACTCCGCCTCCTTGCCGTGCAGCTTGGCATTGATGGGAACTGCCGCCGCGCCGGCATACCAGATAGCATAAAGCGCGATCAGGTAATCCGGGCAGTTGTTCATGAAGATGCCAACCCGGTCGCCCGGTGAAATCCCCTGCGCCAGCAGCCAGCCCGCCACCGAGGCCGCCCGCGCATGAAACCCGGCGTAATCCGCCACCGGATCCCGCCCCAGATACAATGCAGGCCGCGCGCCCTCTGCCGCCGCTGTCCGCTGCAGCCACACCGCTATGTTCATTCGTTTGCCCTCTCCCGCTTGCCCCGCAGCGCGCAACGTGGCACGCAGCGGCTGCCCCCTTCAATTCCGCAAAAATACCGGGGTAAAAGTACCATATGAACGATCTTGCCTTTGACCATGCCCCCGTGGGCCTCGCCGTCCTGGAACGCCGCGTCATCACGCGGTGCAACCTGCAATTCGCGGCGACCTTTGGCGGCGCGCCTGGTGACTATACCGGCATGCTGGTGGCCGAACTGTACCCCAGCCAGGAGGATTTCAACCGCATCGGCGCCCTTCTGCAGCAGCCAGAGGCGCAGCGCGGCAGCTACAGCGACGAACGCATCATGCGCCGCCGGGCGGGCGGATTGTTCTGGTGCCGGGTGCGCGGCCGGTCGGTGACGCCTGAGGCGCCGTTTCAGACCGGCATCTGGTCCTTTGCGGACATTTCCGACGACCGCCCTGTGGTCTCCCTCACCCCGCGCGAGCGCGAAGTGGCGATCCTCACCTGCAAGGGGCTGTCGGCCAAGGAGATCGGCAAGCAGCTGGACCTGTCCTACCGCACGGTCGAAAGCCACCGGGCGCATCTGCTGCAAAAGTTCGGCGCCCGCAAACTGCCGGAACTGGTGGCCAAGCTGACGGGAATGCCGCTGTGACCCGGCAACTGGAGTCTGAATGCGGCAGGCAATTGCAAATTTATCAATTCATCTCCATGTTACAGCAAGCATCGACAGCGCTTTCCTTGCGGTAATCCTTGCCCTATAAGCGCGCTAATTTCCTGCCTGCCGGGCCTTCCGGGCCCGGGCGGGCATGTCGGAACCGGCTTGAGGACAATATGACAAACAAATCTCACGAAGCGGATGTGGCATTCATCAAGGCGCTGGCGGAGCTGCTGCGCGAAAACGATCTGACCGAGCTGCAGGTCAAACGGGAATACGGCGATGACGACAGCCTGAACGTGCGCGTCTCCCGCCAGACCGCGATGGCCGCGGCGCCGATGCAGGTTCAGGTGCCTGCCGCCCCGGCGGCGGCTGCAGCCGCCGCCGCACCTGCCGCTGCCGCCCCCGCAGCCGCAAACGACGATCCGGCCAGCCACCCCGGTGCCGTGACCTCGCCGATGGTCGGCACCGTGTACCTGCAGCCCGAGCCGGGCTCGCCGTCTTTCATTTCCGTGGGCGCACAGGTCAGCGAAGGCGACACCCTGCTGATCGTCGAAGCCATGAAGACCATGAACCACATTCCGGCGCCGAAATCCGGCACCGTGAAGCGCATCCTGGTCGAAGACGGCGCCGCCGTTGAATTCGGATCGCCCCTGGTCATCATCGAATAAGGATCTGCCATGTTTGACAAGATCCTGATTGCCAACCGCGGCGAGATCGCCCTGCGCGTGATCCGTGCCTGCCGGGAAATGGGCATCAAATCGGTTGCGGTGCACTCCACCGCCGACTCCGACGCGATGCACGTGCGCATGGCCGATGAATCGGTCTGCATCGGGCCGCCCTCCGGCGCCCAAAGCTACCTGTCGATTCCGGCCATCATTTCCGCTTGCGAGATCACCGGCGCCCAGGCGATTCACCCGGGCTACGGCTTCCTGTCGGAAAACGCCAATTTCGTGCAGATCATCGAGGACCACGGGCTGACCTTCATTGGCCCCTCGGCCGAACACATCCGCATCATGGGTGACAAGATCACCGCCAAGGAAACCGCCAAAAACCTCGGCATTCCGGTTGTTCCGGGCTCCGAAGGCGGCGTGCCCGACATTGCCGCTGCCAAAAAGGCGGCGAAGGACATGGGCTACCCGGTGATCATCAAGGCGACCGCCGGCGGCGGCGGCCGCGGCATGAAGGTGGCCAAGGACGAGAAAGAACTGGTCTCGGCCTTCTCCACCGCCCGGTCCGAGGCCAAGGCCGCCTTCGGCAATGACGAAGTTTACATGGAGAAATACCTCCAGAAGCCGCGTCACATCGAAGTGCAGGTCTTTGGCGACGGCAAGGGCACCGGCATTCACCTGGCTGAGCGCGACTGCTCGCTGCAGCGCCGCCACCAGAAGGTGTTCGAGGAGGCCCCCGGCCCCTGCATCACCCCGGAAGAGCGTGCCCGCATCGGCAAGATCTGTGCCGACGCGATCGGCAAGATGGGCTATTCCGGCGCCGGCACCGTGGAATTTCTCTATGAAGACGGCGAGTTCTACTTCATCGAGATGAACACCCGCTTGCAGGTGGAGCATCCGGTGACCGAAGCCATCTTTGGCGTCGACCTTGTGCGCGAACAGATCCGGGTGGCCGAAGGCCTGCCGATGTCGTTCACGCAGGACGATCTGGAGATCAACGGCCACGCCATCGAGGTCCGGATCAACGCCGAAAAGCTGCCGAACTTCTCGCCCTGCCCGGGCAAGATCACCGCGTTCCACGCCCCCGGCGGCCTGGGTGTGCGGATGGATTCAGCGCTCTATGACGGCTACTCGATCCCGCCCTACTATGACTCGCTGATCGGCAAGCTGATCGTGCACGGCCGCGACCGGACCGAGGCGCTTGCCCGCCTGCACCGCGCCCTGGGCGAGCTGATCATCGACGGCATCGACACCACCGTGCCGCTGTTCCATGCGCTGCTGGAGGAGCAGGACATCCACACCGGCGAATACGGCATCCACTGGCTGGAACGCTGGCTGGAAAAAAACACACCGGCCTAAAACCCGCGGGGCGCGCCATCCGGCTGCGCCCCGTTTTACTTTTCCCTGCCTTTGCCCTTTATACTGGCGGCACCATGAGCCTGACTGCCGATCTCCTGCTGCACGCCTATTCCGCCGGTGTTTTCCCGATGGCCGAACACCGCGACGACCCGGAAGTGTTCTGGGTCGACCCCAAACGGCGCGGGATCCTGCCGCTGGACGGCTTCCGTATCTCCCGCTCCCTGGCCAAGCGCATCCGCAACGGCGGCTTTGAGATCACCGTGAACCGCGACTTTGCCGGCGTGGTGGAGGGCTGCGCCGACCGGGCGGAAACCTGGATCAGCGCCGAAATCCGCGACCGCTACTTGGAACTGCACGCGATGGGCAACGCCCATTCGCTGGAGGTCTGGCATCAGGGCATTCTGGCCGGAGGCACTTATGGGGTGTCACTGGGCGGCGCATTTTTCGGCGAAAGCATGTTCTCCCGCCGCCGCGACGCCTCCAAGGTGGCGCTGGCCTATCTGGTTGACCGGCTGGTGCAGGCTGGCTTCATCTTGTGCGACACCCAGTTTCTGACCCCGCACCTGGCTTCCCTCGGCGGCATTGAGGTCAGCCGCGCCCGCTACCGGGCGCTGCTGCGCGACGCCTTGTCAAATGAGGCCGATTTCAACCGCCCCGCCGTGCCCGCGCCTCAGCTGCTGCTGCAGCGGATGACCCAGACATCATAACGGCTGTGGTCCAGCGGGTTCAGCGCCGGGCTGGACGCGATCATCCAGCCCTCGAACTGCACCGCATTGTCAGCGGGATTGCGCACGGTGAGAAAGGCGTAGGCATCCCCGGTCGGGTTCTCCGCCGGATAGCGGCAGTCCGACACGGTGACCAGCAGCCCGAACATCTCCCCACTGCCGCCGACCGCGATCTCGGCATCCATGCTGTGGCCGTTGACTTTGTCCAGCGCCCGCAGCACCGCCGCAGTGCCCTGTGCCGCACCGCTCTGCGCCACCTGCTCCTGCCCCCAGGCAGGCAGGGCCAGCAGGCCTGCGGCCAGGGCAGCGGCCAGCCGCTTCACGAGTCTTCCCCGCCGCCTGCCACGAATTTCACCAGCAGCGAAATCAGGCTGACCGCGCCTTGGGTATCCTCGATCTCATCCCCCGGCTCGAAAGCGAAGGCAGAGCCGCCCGGCATGATTTCCACGAAATTGCCGCCCAGCAGCCCCTCGGAAGAAATCACCACCGCGCTGTCATCGGGGATATCGATCCCTTGCTTTACCGAAAACCGGGTGTCGGCGCGGAAGGTTTCCGGGTTCAGGTCAACACCGGTCACGGTGCCGATCTTGACGCCCGCAAGCCGCACATCGGTGCCGACGCTGACGCCCTCAAGGGACCGGAAAGACGCGCTCAGATCATAGGTAGCGCCGGCCCGCGACAGGCCCGCAGCCTGCCCGGCATAGACGGCAAACGCGACCGCGGCGGCCAGCACGACGCCACCGGCCAAAACTTCAGTAGGATTTTGTGACATGAAACCAGCCTTCTGGCAGATGTTTATTCGGGCACCCAGGCCTCATAGTCGCGGCGCTCCTTGGGCTCGCCGCCGGCGCGGATCGAGCCCGCAGGCGCATAGGCCATCATGGTGCCGGTCAGGTTTTCCTGGTGCGGCTTTTCCCAGGGCTTATGCTTCAGCGGCTTCTCGCTCGGCACCTCGTCAAAGGTCCGGTGCAGCCAGCCGTGCCAGTCCGGGCTGACGCGGGAGGCTTCCACTTCGCCGTTGAACATCACCCAGCGCTTGCTGTCATCGGCATTGCGGTAAAAGACATTGCCCTGATCATCCTCACCCACCTTGATGCCCTTGCGGGCGGTGAAGATCCGGGTGTTCAGGGTGGAACCGTTCCACCAGGTCACAGCGCGCAGAAGAGTGTTCAGGATTCCCATGGATGCCTCCGGAGTTTTCCGATCTTGATATGGCCCAATTTCCCGCCAAGGTCCAGTGGCTTGCGCCGTCGCTTGGGGCCTGCCGGCGGGAACGGACAGTTTTGCCTCAGCCCCGCGTGCGTGCGGGGCATCCGCCGGCTCAGCTGTCCGCCGGTGCCAGCGCGGTTACCTCGATCTCGATGCGGTACTTCGGATCAATCAAATTGCATTCGATCATCGTCGCCGCCGGCGGGCTGGCGCCAAAGGTTTCGGCCAGAACCGGCCAGCAAGGCTCAAACTCCGCTGCATCCGGCAGGTAGTAGTTGACCCGCACCGCATCGGCGAAGCTTGCCCCCGCCTTCTCCAGCGCCGCGCCGATGGTGTCCAGCGCCGACCGGCACTGCGCCACCACATCGTCGCCCTGGCCAACCGTTCCGGCCACATGCACGAACCCGCCCGCAACCACGGCGCGGCAATAGCCGATCTTGGCCTCGAACTCACCGCCGGAGGAAATCCGTTTGATCATCGCCTTTCACCTTCTTCTGGCTGAAAATATCCCAGGGGAGCAGCGGCCTGCCGCTGCGGGGGCAGCGCCCCCTCTGCCGAGCCGCCCCCAAAAGACAAACGGCGCGGAAAAAACCGCGCCGTCTGATTTAAGTCATTTCCGTTTACCCGGCCGTTGCGGGTTCTTTCTCGGCATCCGCGTGGATCATCAGCGGCTGCGCGTCCGAGGTCACCGCCTCTTCGTTCACGACCACCTTGGTCACGCTGTCCATGCCCGGCAGGTCGAACATGGTATCCAGCAGGATGTCCTCCATGATCGAGCGCAGGCCGCGGGCGCCGGTCTTGCGTTCGATCGCCTTGCGGGCAATCGCCTTCAGCGCTTCTTCGGTGAAGTCCAGTTCGGTGTCTTCCAGCTCGAACAGGCGCTGGTACTGTTTGACCAGGGCGTTCTTCGGCTCGGTCAGGATGGTGACCAGCGCCTCCTCGTCCAGGTCCTCCAGCGTTGCCAGAACCGGCAGACGGCCGACAAATTCCGGGATCAGGCCGAATTTCAGCAGGTCTTCCGGCTCCAGATCCTGGAAGATTTCACCGACGCCGCGCTCATCGTTGTCGCGCACATCAGCGCCAAAGCCCATCGCCGAGCCCTTCCCGCGCGCCGCGATGATCTTGTCGAGGCCGGCAAAGGCGCCGCCGCAGATGAACAGGATATTGGTGGTGTCCACCTGCAGGAATTCCTGCTGGGGATGCTTGCGCCCGCCCTGCGGCGGAACCGAGGCCACGGTGCCTTCCATCAGCTTCAGCAGCGCCTGCTGCACGCCCTCGCCCGACACGTCGCGGGTGATCGAGGGGTTTTCCGACTTGCGGGTGATCTTGTCGACCTCGTCGATATAGACGATGCCGCGCTGTGCGCGCTCGACGTTGTATTCCGACGACTGCAGCAGTTTCAGGATGATGTTCTCGACATCTTCGCCCACGTAACCGGCCTCGGTGAGCGTGGTGGCATCCGCCATGGTGAACGGCACATCCAGAATCCGCGCCAGCGTCTGCGCCAGCAGCGTTTTGCCGCAGCCGGTGGGGCCGATCAGCAGGATGTTGGATTTTGCCAGTTCGATGTCCGAGCCAGCCTTCTGGGCGTGGTTCAGACGCTTGTAGTGGTTGTGCACCGCAACCGACAGCACCCGCTTGGCGGTGGCCTGACCGATCACATAGTCATCCAGCACCTGGCAGATGTCCTTGGGTGTCGGCACCCCGTCGGTCGCCTTCAGCCCGGAGGCCTTGGTCTCTTCCCGGATGATGTCCATGCACAGTTCGACGCATTCATCGCAAATGAATACGGTGGGGCCGGCGATCAGCTTGCGCACTTCATGCTGGCTCTTGCCGCAGAAGCTGCAATAGAGGGTGTTTTTGCTGTCGCCGCCTGAATTCGTCGCCATGGTCTACCTTTCAGTCCGCCCGGTCCGATGCGCCCGCGCTGCGGGGCAAGTCAACTTTCTGCCAGCTTAAGCCACTGCTTAGGCCGCCACAATGTGAAAGTGCGCCCCAAGTTAATCGCAGGGCGCACCGCTGGTCACAAGCGCAGGCCTCAGGCCTGCTCGTCATCGCCTTTGGCTCTGTTTTCAACGATTTCGTCGATCAGGCCGAACTCCTTCGCCTCTTCCGGCGCCATGAAGTTGTCGCGCTCCAGCGCGTTCACGACTGTGTCGTAGTCCTGGCCGGTGTGCTTGACGTAGATCTCGTTCAGGCGCTTCTTCAGCTTCAGGGTCTCTTCGGCGTGGATCATGATATCGGTCGCCTGCCCCTGGAAGCCGCCGGAGGGCTGGTGCACCATCACGCGGCTGTTGGGCAGCGAGAAGCGCATGCCTTTTTCCCCAGCCGTCAGCAGCAATGACCCCATCGACGCCGCCTGGCCGATCACCAGGGTGGACACCTTGGGCTTGATGTACTGCATGGTGTCATAGATCGACAGGCCGGAGGTCACCACCCCGCCGGGCGAGTTGATGTACATGGAAATTTCCTTGGACGGGTTTTCCGCTTCAAGGTGCAGCAGCTGCGCCACGATCAGCGAGCTCATCCCGTCATGCACCGGACCGTTCACAAAGATGATCCGTTCCTTCAGCAGGCGGGAAAAGATGTCATAGGCCCGCTCGCCCCGGCTGGTCTGCTCAACCACCATCGGGACCAGGGTGTTCATGTATGTTTCTCTGGAATCAATCATTTCGACCTGCCTGCGTTGTTTATGTCCGGCACCATACCCGACAGTGTGTTACCCGAGTCTTAGTATCGCCCCTTTTGACCTGCAAGGGGCGGCGGGCATTTTACGGTGCCGCAAACCTGCATGCGGTGTCGCAATCCGCAGGAACGCTGTCGCTATTCTAGGGCTGTGGCCTGCGTCAGCGCCTTAGGAAGCAAAATCAAGTCCGAATTCCGCCCGGCTGCCCGGGTGCCGCGCTGGGGTCCCGCCATGTCCGATGACAGCTTCGTTCAGAAAGGCGCCGCCGCCAATCTCGCCATCCCGTTCGAGGGCGCGCCGCAGGATTTCTATTTCCTGCTGCTGCCCAAGGCGACGATGCTGCCGGTGGCCGCCGCCATCGAGCCCCTGCGCATTGCCAACCAGGTGACCGGCACCCGGCTCTACCGCTGGTACATCATGACAGAGGACGGCCAGCCGGTGCGCTGCTCCAACGGCATGGTGGTGACGCCGGACACCCCGCTGCAGCCGCTGCCCTCGGATTCACTCGGCTTTGTTTGCGCAGGGGTCGAGCCGCACAGCGCCGCCACAGAGATCACTCTGAACTGGCTGCGCCGAGAAAGCCGCTTTGGCCGCGCCATCGGCGGCATTTGCACCGGCGCCTTTGCGCTGGCCCAGGCCGGGCTGATCAAGAATCACAAGTTCACCCTGCACTGGGAGAACCAGCCGGGGTTCCTGGAAAGCTATCCGAGCCTCGCGCCCTCGCCCAATATCTTTGAGATCTCGGGGCCGCTGATGACCTGCGGCGGCGGCAACGCCGCAACCGACATGATGCTGCACCTGATCGAGGAACGCCACGGCAAGCAGCTGGCAATCATCGTCGCCGACATGTGCCTGCACGTGCGCTCCGGCGGCCAGGCGGCGCCGCAGAAATCGAACTACGCGGTGGCCATCGGCAGCCGCAACCAGCGGCTGCTGAATGCGCTGCAGTTGATGCAGGAATCGATCGAGGAGCCGCTGTCCATCGGCGAGCTGTGCGACCGGCTCGACATCTCCCGCCGCCAGCTGGAGCGGCTGTTCTCGCGCTATCTGAACCAAAGCCCGATGCACGTCTATTTTGACATGCGCCTCAGCCATGCCTTTGCGCTGATGAACGAAACCTCGATGAGCGTCACCGAAATCGCGCTCGCCTCGGGCTTCAACTCCGCCACCCATTTCTCGCGCCAGTTCAAGCGCAAGTTCGGCGCCTCCCCGCATTTCTTCCGCAAGGGCTGGAGCTGAAACCCGGCACGCCCCGCAAAGGCCGCCGCGCCAGTTAAGCGCTCGGGTGAGGCCGGCAGGTGCGCGGACCGGACCTTGAAAAATGCCCGCCCAGCTGCTTCACTGCGCCGGTGCTGCTGCTGCCCTGGCGGCTGGCAAATTCAGACAATCATTTCCCCCCCCTGCACCTGTGCCGCGCTGAATTCAAAGGCGGCTGGCGGTCAGGGCGGCATTCTAAAACCAAACGGAATTAATCCATGCGCCGTTCCCCGGACCCTCAACTGCCGCAAGCCACCCGCGCGGCAGCTGGCAGCCTGCCTGCCTTCCTCGCGGCCTGTGCCGTGGCCCTTCCGGTTCTGCTGGCCGTTTCGGCTGGCAATATCGCGGATCCGATTGTCCGCTACGACGATTACCCCGCCCTTCTCGCCCAGCCCGAAAGGTTCTGGCAGAAAACCCTGACCGAAGGCCGCTGGCTCAATTACCTGTGGCACCTGCGCGGCGCGGTAACGCCGGCCTGGCTGAATTTCGTTCTGTTCCAGATCCTTTGGGGCGTGACCGCCGCCGCCATCGCAACCGCGGCCACCCCGCCCGGCAGCCGCAAATGGTTTACTGCGGTTCTGGCCCTCACCCTGCTGCCGGCCCCGCCGGTGTTTCTGATGGCGCCCTGGTCCAGCACGCTCATCCCCGGGTTTGCGGTGCTGGCGCTGTTTGCCTGCCTGGCGCTGGTGCTGTCTCAGGCCGCCCTGCGCCTGCTGCTGCCGCTTTTCACGCTGCTTGCCTTCACGGCCTACACCACCTTTCCGCTGATCCTGCTTGCGGTCTGCCTGATCAGCACGCGGCAGCGCTCGCTGCCGGACTTGGCCCGGCTTCTGATCCTGTTCGGGGCCAGTTTCGCGGGCGCGGTTTTGGCCGTCTATGCGTTGAACTGGCAGGTGCATGGCGTCTTTGGCATCCCGCTGGACCCGGCCCGCAGCCCGGACCCGGCGCAGGACCTTGCCGGATTGTGGTCGCACCTGCCGCTGCTGCAGGAGACGCTTTCGGTCCTGCTCGGCAAGCTGAGCTTCCAGTCCACGCCGGTTCTGCTGTTTCACCTGTGCCTGCTGATTGCCGCCACCGCCGTGCTGCTGCGCCGCCAGCCGCTGGAGGCCCTCTACCTCTGGACCGCGCTTTGGGCCGGGATGGCGCTGATGACGCTGCAGGTGCTGAAGCTGGGCGTGACGATCCCGGTGCGGGCCTTTCACTTCACCTGGATCATCTACGCGGTGCTGATCGTGCGGGCCGCGCAAGAGCTCAGCCGCGGCCCCGGCCTGCCCGGGCGGCTGGCGCGCAATGCGGTGCTGCTGGTTGCACTCAGTTACCTGGTGCAGACCGCTGTGCAATTCACCCGCTTCCGCGACTGGCAGCACGAGACCCGCGCTATGGCAGCCGCCATTGCCGCTCAACCAGGGCCGGTCTATGCCACTGGCAGCATTCTGGATTACCCGGCAGCGCGCAAGGCAGGCCTTCACCGGGCCAGCAGCCTGGCCAGCCGGCTGGAGCTTCTGACCGGGCGCCAAGTCTCCCTGTGCAGGGCAATTCCCGAAACCTGCGCCCATCTGCCGCCGGGGCTGACCAGCCCCGCGCCGGAGCCGCAGCCGCAAGCCCGGCTGGAACGTTTCAAGGGCGCAAACGTCCTTGTTTTCCCGCCGCGGCAATAGAAGGTTCGGCTCCCAAGCAAAAAAGGGCGCCTCTAGCGCCCTCTTTCACCACCCTTCAGGGCTGCGCCTACTGAGAATAGGACTGCAGATAGGCGATGACCGCCTCAATATCGCTGTCCTTCTTCAGCCCGGCAAAGGACATCTTGGTGCCCTTCATGTAGGTCTTGGGCTTGGCCAGAAAGGCCGCCAGCTCAGCTTCGGTCCAGACCAGCCCCTCGTCCGCCGCGGCTGCCATCGCCTTGGAATACCGGAACCCCTCCGCATGGCCGGCCGGGGCGCCGACAATGCCGTTCAGAACCGGCCCGGTTTTGGACTTGGCGCCATCGCCCACCTGGTGGCAGGCCTTGCACTTCTTAAAGGTCTTCTCGCCCTGGGCCACCAGTTCCGGATCCAGAACCGCAGCCGTCTGCACCGGTTCCTCTGAGGGCTGTTCCGCCGCGGCGTCCTGCACCGGTTCAGCGTCCCCGGCCGGCGCCTCGGCAGGGGTCTCAGCAGCGGCCTCGGCACCTTCCTCCTCCGGCGTCACATCCAGCACCATGGCCCGCTTGGTGATCTCGACGCTGTCCTTGCAGTTCTCCATGCAAGGCTCCGGGTTCCAGAAATGCTTCTCCGCCTCCTGACGGTCGTCCAGGATAAAGCCGTCCGCATTCGGCAGTTCAACCTCCAGGAAGGTCTCGTCCGACAGCACGAACTCATCATCCACCAGATCGTTGGAATAGAGGATATAGGCCACGATGGCGTACACCTCATCCGGCGTCAGCGACTGCGCGTTGCCAAAGGGCATCGACCGGTTCACGTAGTCCCATGTGGTCGACAGATAGGGCCAGTAGCTGCCCACCGTCTTCAGCGGGTCCTCATGGTCCAGCGTGCCCTGCCCGCCTGCCAGCTTGGGCCAGTTGCCCACGCCCTCGGCAAAATCGCCATGGCAGACCGCGCATTTCTCGGCAAAGACCTCCTCGCCGGTGAACACATCGCCCGAGCCTGCGGGCAAGCCGGTGCCGTCGGGGGCCACGTCCAGGTCCCATGCCGCGATTTCCTCCGGCAGCGCGGGACGGCCGAGGCCGAATTTTTCCGCTGCAGCGGGCGTCACGAACATCGTGGACAAAACAGCAGCTGCAACCAAGTTCCGCCTGGCCGACAGGCCGGGCAGCGCCCGGCCCTCCCCACGGGAGGGCGCTCCCGCACCCACCCAGGGTCGGGCGCTGCCCTCAGCGGGTTTCATCAGCACTTCAAGAAACCTCGACATTCTCCGCCTCCCCGTTTGCCTTGACCCACCAGGTCTGGATGGCGTTGTTGTGATAGATCGAATTCAAGCCCCGCACCTCGCGCAGCTGCGCCTTGGTGGGCTGCACATAGCCTGAAGAATCCTTGGCCCGGCTCTGCAGCAGCATCTCGGAGCCGTCCCAGTTGATATCCAGGTAGAACCGGGTCAGCGCCTTGTCCGTTCCCGGAGCCGCCAGCCGCGCCTCGGTCCAGTTCTTGCCGCCGTCCAGCGACACATCCACACCGGTGACCGCACCGCGGCCCGACCAGGCCAGACCGGTGATCACCAGCGGCCCTGCACCATGCTTGATGGGCGCCTGCGGGCTGGGGCTGGTGACGACGGATTTGGCATCCATCTCCCAGGTCCACTTGCGGCTGATGCCGTTGGCCAGCGTGTCGGTGTATTTAGAGGTCTCCTCGCGGCTCTCGACCGGCTGGTCCATCACCTCGACCCGCCGCAGCCATTTGATCCACATGTTGCCTTCCCAGCCCGGCACCACCAGCCGCACAGGATAGCCATGCTCCTTGCGCAGCGCCTCGCCGTTGGCCTTGAAGGCGACCAGCACGTCGTCCATCGCCTTCTCCAGCGGGATCGAGCGGCCGTTGGAGGACGCATCCGCGCCTTCCACATAGACCCACTTGCCCTCCGGTTTGACCCCGGCTTCCTCCAGCAGCGTCCGCAGGGACACGCCGGAGTATTCCATGTTGTGGATCATGCCGTGGGTGAACTGCGCGCCGTTCAGCTGCGCGCCGGCCCACTCCATCCCGGAGTTCGCCGCGCATTCGCAGAAATAGACGCGGTTCTCGCGCGGGAAGCGCTCCAAATCCTCGTATGTGAACACCAGCGGCGTCCCGACCAGGCCGTTGATCATCAGCCTGTAGTCTTCCTTGCGCAGCTCAATCGCGCCTGAATGATGGCGTTCAAACGCGCAGCCCTGCGGCGTGATGGTGCCGTCCAGCGCGTGGATCGGCGTGAAGTTGATCGAGCTGATGGTGTCCGCCGTCAGCCACTCCACATTGCGGCGCACCACATCGCTTTCGTATTTGATCGGCAGGCCATAGGGCGTGGCATCCACCCCCTCGCCCAGGCCGCTGGCCCAGTCCTGCACTTCGGTAATCAGCGGATCGGGTGCGGCCGCCCTGGCAGCCCCGGCCGCCACCGCCCCTGCACCGGCCGCCGCCGCCCCGGTCAGGAACTGACGGCGCGAAGGTGCCAGGCTCTTGGCGTCATCACTCATTTTCTTTGCCTCCTTACATAGATAAATTCACGTTCGTGAATTCAACTGCGCAAAATTTTTCGATGGGCCCGCCGCCCGGGCGGGTGTGATCTGCCCCTGCCGGGGCGGGCGCTGATTACGCGCCCGCCACCTGCACAGAGTTGTTGGGGTCCAGGGTCACGGTGCCAAGCTTGCGGATGTGATCCTCGACCACATCCCAGATCATCGGGCCTTCGGTGCCCTCGTTCACGCTGGCCCAGCCGGCCACCACATAGGACTTGGCCGGATCGATCGCCTCGCCCGTCTTCAGCAGGGTCATCTCGCTGATCCGCTCGCCCTGCGGCTTGGTGATGTCGATGCGGTAGCCCATGCCGCCGATCCGCACCATGTCGCCGCCCTGCTGGTAATAGGGATCGGGATTGAAGATGTTGTCGGCCACATCCTCCAGGATCACCTTGATGAACTCACCGGTCATCTCGCTCCGGTAGGCCTCGCCATAAGACATCGAGGTCACGTTCCAGATATCCTCGCGGGTGATGTCATCCCCCGGCACCAGCGACGGCCCCCAGCGCACGCCGGGCGACATGGCGATATCCGCTTCCCGCTCGCTCAGCAGCGCATCGCAGATCAGGTCGTCCCAGGTGCCGTTGAAGTTGCCGCGGCGGTACAGCAGCGTATCGGTCTGGCCGATCACCTCCTCCAGCTGCGCCTTGAAGGGCGCGCGCTCGGCCTCGATCAGCTGCGCCACCGCCGGGTCCGGCGCGATCACATCCGAGAACACCGGGATCAGCTTGTGCCGCAGCCCCATCAGCTGGCCGTCGCGCACATCCAGATCCACGCGCGAAACAAATTTCCCGTTCGACCCGGACGCGATGATATGGGTTTTGCCGGCCAGCACCGGCTCCGGCAGCGCATCGTGGGTGTGGCCCGACAGGATAACGTCGATGCCCTGCACCTTGCTAGCCATCTTCTTATCGACGTCAAAACCGTTGTGGCTCAGCACCACCACCACATCGGCGCCTGCCGCGCGGACCTCGTCGACCATGGCCTGCATATGCTCGTCGCGGATGCCGAATGAATACTCCGGGAACATCCAGCCCGGATTGGCAATCGGCATGTAGGGGAAGGCTTGGCCGATCACCGCCACATTGGCGCCGCCGCGCTCAAAGAACTTGTAAGGCTTGAACAGCTCCGCCGGCTCGTCCCATTCCGAGTCAAAGATATTCTGGCCAAGCGCGGCAAAGGGCAGGTTCTCGACGATCTCGTTCACCCGGCCGCTGCCCAGCGTGAACTCCCAGTGAAAGGTCATCGCATCCGGCTTCAGCGCGTTCATCACGTTGACCATGTCCTGGCCCTGGGTGTGATGGCAGGTATAGGAGCCGTGCCAGGTGTCGCCGCCGTCAAGCAGCAGCGCATCGGGGCGGTCGGCGCGGATCGCGTTTACGATGGTCGACACCCGGTCCAGCCCGCCGACGCGGCCATAGGCCTTGGCGAGCGCAGAGAAGTCATTGTAGGTCAGCGCATAGGCCGAAGGGCTGCCGTCGGCGATCCCATACACCTTGCGGAAGTCGGCGCCGGTGATGTGGGGCACGTGGCCCTTGTTCTCTCCGACCCCCAGATTGACTGAGGGTTCGCGGAAATAGATCGGCTTCAGCTGGCCGTGAATATCGGTCACATGGATCAGGCTGATATTGCCAAAGGTGTCAAACTCCAGCAGCTGGTCCTGGGTCAGCGACTGCTGCGCAGCCAGCCGCGCCCAATTGCCAAAGCCTGACGCCCCCACCATGGCGGATGCAGCCATGGAAACCTGCAGAAAATCGCGGCGCGAGATCATGAGTACCGGTATCCTGTTTGTTCACGCGATATATTCACGTGAATGAATGTTTCAAAAGAGATACGCCCCGCACCTGGAAACAGGCGCGGGGCGCAAAGATCAGTTGCGGACGGAGGGAGCTTCGACCGACAGGCCGTTGCCGCGCGAGGCGACATAGAGCTCCAGCGCGACAAACTCCGCGGAACCCGGCTTGTAGGTCTCGGCGCGGGTGTCGCGCACGCAGCCCTTGAACCGCGCGTGGGCGGTGTTCAGCTTGGTGTTCTTCAGGCGGTACACCGGGAAGCCGTTGATCTGGCCCTGGCTCAGGTGGTCGGCGCGGATCATGTTGCCATAGTTGTCTTCATGGCAGTTCGCGCAGGACAGCTCCAGCTGACCGGTGCGCGTGTAGTACAGCTCCTTGCCCTGCTCCCAGGTCGCCTGGACCGGGCCGTCGATGGCGACGTTCACCGGCAGCCCGCGCGACTGGACAGAGATCAGCGCCTCCATCGCGGCCATGTCGCCTCCGGAGTATTTCCACTTCTCCGCGCCCATCTGGTTTTCGCGGCAATCGTTGATCTGCATGTTCAGGGTGCGGACCTCGCCAGCCTCTTCGTTCCACTTCGGGTACACCGCGCGTACGCCTGCCATGCTTTCCGCGACGTCGCCGTGGCACGACGCGCAGGATTTGCCCTCGGACCCGTCGGCAGTGTCCCAGGCTTCCTGCGCCTGATCGACAAACACCATCGCCGGGTTCTCGAAGTCATCCATCTGCAGCGCTTGCGTCTCGTCCGAGCGGAAGTGCCAGCCCGACATCACCTCGTCCAGCACATCCGCCACATGGGCGGGCGCCGCGGCCTTGGTGATCATCTCGATGTCCTCGTTGACCACCAGCTTGTCGTCATCGGGGCCTGCGCCCGCCGCCATCGGCAGCGCCAGCACAGCGGCAATGGCTGTGATTGCCTTTTTGTTCATTCCTTTTCCTCCCTTGGGTGCCTGCCCTGCCCGGTTCACACCGGACAGGACGCGTGCCTGAAGATCCGGAACGGATCAGCCGATGGCGATTTGCTTCTTGGTGTCGTAGACGGAGCCGTCGTCGTCATACCAGGTAAAGACGAACTCGCCCGCTTCCGGAACGGTCGCGTCGAATTCGAAATACGGGTTGGTGGAGATCGCGGGCTCCATCGCGACGTCCAGCACCATGGTGCCGTTGAACTCGCAGGTGAAGCGGTTGATGATCGAGCGCGGGATCAGGTTGCCTTCCTTGTCCTTGCGCTGGCCGCTTTCCATCTTGTGGCTGATCAGCGTCTTGATGGTGACCGCCTCACCGGCGGCAGCGGACTTCGGGACCTTGACGCGGGGTTTAACACCGGATGCCATGTCTTTAATTCTCCTTAAGAATTCCGTTCAGGGTGCGGGCGGCCTCAGCCGCCGCAGCCGCCGATGGTCACTTTGACGGTGGCGCTGGCCTTGGCAAAAGAGCCGTCCGCCAGCTTGGCAACCGCAACCACGTCCTGGGTGCCCGCCAGGCGGATCCGGGTGGAGGCCGCCTGCTGCGCCGCGCCAGGGCCAAAGTTGAAGGTTGCCACCCCCGGTTCCGGGTTGCCGGCGGCCAGCACCAGAATTGCGGTGGCGCCCGGCGCCTCGACCGAAATCGGAACGGTGTTGCCGTTCTCGGCAATCTCCGGCGCGTTCAGGGTCACGCCCCCTTCGGCCAATTCGGCACCGCCGGTAAAGGCGGCAATCCGGTCATCCGCCGCCGCGCTCACGCGGAACGGCAGCACGGTAACCATGGCAGCGCCCAGGCCCATCGCCAGGGTCTCACGGCGTGAGAACTCCATCATATCTCTCCTTTGACTTCACATCGGTGCAGGGCGCTGAACGGCCCCGCCCGCGCTTTACTCTTCTTTCAGCGTCGCGAGGAACGCGACCACATCCTCGATCTCCTGCGCCGTCAGGATCGGCGGCAGCGGCTCAGCCCCGGCCTCGCCGGTGTAGGCATCGCCCGGTCGGATGAAGCCCTCGACCTTGTAAAAGGCCGGCATCATCGTGCCTTCGAATGTCATCTTGGCATTGGCAATCAGGCCGCGCAGCTCTTCCACAGTCCAGCGGTCGCCGGCGCCATCCAGCGACGGGCCGATCTCGCCATGAAACGGCACATCCGCCAGCGCGCTCACCTGGTGGCAGGCGACGCAGTTGCCCTTGGACTTGGAGCCGGCAACAATCGCCCCGTTGGCCGCATCGCCGGCCACGCCGGTCAGCGAGGCGGCAACCTCACCCGACTCGCCAAACTGCACCGCTTTCGGAGCAACCTCCCCGGCCAAAGCCGCAGTCCCGGCCAGGCTTAGCGCCAGTGTCAGAGATGTAAGCTTCATGTTTCCTCCCATTGGCTGCCGCTGTTCCCGGGCGGCTTGCTTAGCTTTGCATACCGTAGGGCACAGCGCCCCGGATACGCAACAACAAATTCATTATTGTGAATTTTTATAGATCGTGCGCAAAACGTCAGTCTGTGGACCCATTGTTGCGCTCTTGAATGCGGCGCGCGTGGTAGCGCTGGAAATCTTCCTCATTATCAAGCGCATACCGCTTTTCGTTGACCCATGTAAACATGTCCAGCGTGGTGCCCGCACCAAATGCGCCCGGCATCACCGCCACCGCCGCCTCAGGCGCGGTGGCATCTTCGCCCACCTCTTCCGGCAGGAACAGAATCGTCGGCGTGAACAGCACCCGCCATTTGCGCGCCATGTCCTTTTCCGGCAGCGTTTCGCCATCGAAATCCGTCACCTCCACGTCGCCGTGAAGGTTCAGCTGCACGACAAAGTAATTGTCCTCGATATACTGGCTGACCTCCGGGCGGGGAAAGACTTCCTCATGCATCTTGGTGCAATAGATGCAGCCGCGCTGTTCAAAGAACAGCACCAGCCGCTTGCCCTCGCCATTGGCCTCTTCCAGGTCTTCGCGCAGATCCTTGAAGGTGTCCCGCATCCAGGACGTCTTATGCAGCCCGTCGTCCCCCAGCTCCGCCGCAGCCAGCGGACCGGCAAGAACCGCAGCCGTTAACACTTTTGCAATACTTCTCAGCATGTTGAACTCCAAACCTCACTTACCCGATAGCACCAAACCCCGGCACCCAGCGGATCATCGCCTCGGCAATCAGCCGCACCCCGCCCGTGGCGATCAATACCGCAAACAGCACCAGCATTGCGCCCATGCCCTTCTCCACCCAGGCAAAGGCGCTGCGGTGCCGCGCAACCCAGCCCAGGAACGGCTTGGCAAACAGTGCTGCAACCACAAAGGGCGCGGTCATGCCCAGCCCGTAGACCAGCAGCAGCAGCCCGCCGCGCCAGATGTCGCCCATGCCGGAGGCAATCATCAGGATCGACGCCAGCGCCGGCCCCACGCAGGGCGTCCAGCCGAACCCGAACGCCAGCCCCATCAGATAGGCGCCCAGCACGGTGGACGGCTCCGCGCCGCTTTCCATCCGCGCCTCGCGGTACAGCAGCGGGATCTTCACCACGCCCAGGAAATGCAGCCCGAACAGCAGCAGCAGCGCCGCCGCGCCATAGGACAGAACGTCCAGATACTGGCCGAACAGCTGCCCCAGCGCAGTCGCCCCCATGCCCATCAGCATGAACACCGTGGTGACCCCGGAAGCAAAACAGACCGCCGACAGCAGCAGCCGCCGCTGCGCCCCGGCCTGAATCGCCCCGTCCCCGCGCAGCTCCGCCATCGACAGACCGCCCATGTAGGACAGGTAAAACGGCACCATCGGCAAAATGCAGGGGGTGAAAAAGCTCAGCAGACCTGCGATCAAGGCGCCGAACAGGGTAATTTCAAGCATCGCACCCCCAAAGAGGCCCCACGCGAACGTTATCCGGGCCCGGCTTGTGTCATTCACATATTCGAATTATGTTGTTTCTCACCGTACGGTCAACAGATGGAATGACACCCATGCGCCCTTTCCGCCACTTGGCCGCAGCTGCGGCCGCGGCTTTTGCAGCGCTGCCCGCCTGGGCGGCGGAACTGGTGATGGTCGAACAGCCGGGCTGCGAGTGGTGCGCCCGCTGGAACGCGGAAATCGCCCCGATCTATCCGAAAACGGCTGAGGGCAAACACGCCCCTCTGCGCCGTGTGGACCTGCGCGCCCTGCCCGATGATCTGCAGGTCGCCCGCCGGGTCATGTTCACCCCCACCTTCCTGGTGGTCGAGGACGGAGAGGAACGCGCCCGGCTCGAAGGCTATCCGGGCGAAGATTTTTTTTGGCCTTTGCTCGCGGATTTGCTAAGCGCCCATACAGGGTTTGTTGATAATACGAACGCCACGGGCGGCAGCTGACCGCCCCGGCGGGGCAAGAAAGAGGAGTGCGGCACCGCGGTGCCGCTCAGGAGACGGCACATGGCACTACCACAGTTCACCGCTGACATGGACCCGGAGGAGATGGACCGGATGGTCGAGAACGCGACCAAAGCGTCCAATTTCCTCAAGGCGATCAGCCACGAAGGCCGGCTGATGATCCTGTGCCACCTGGTCTCCGGCGAGAAATCCGTGACCGAGCTGGAGGAACTGCTGTCAGCCCGCCAGGCCGCCGTCTCGCAGCAGCTGTCCCGCCTGCGCCTGGAGGGGCTGGTCATTCCCCGCCGGGAAGGCAAGGCGATTTTTTACCGGCTGGCCGACGACAAGCCCCGCCGGATGCTGGAAGTGGTCTATGACCTGTTCTGCAAGGACGAAGGCTGACGCCTGTATGAAATCCCCACCATGTTTGACCTCCTGACAGAACACCAGCTGGCCGCCTGCATCGGGCTGCTGGGCGGTGTGCTGCTGGGGCTTGCCGCCCGGCTGGGGCGGTTCTGCACTTTGGGCGCGATCGAAGACCTGCTCTATGGCGGCTCATCCCTCAGGATGCGGATGTGGGGCGTGGCCATTGGCGTGGCTGTCCTCTCCAGCTTTGCGCTGATCGGGCTGGGTCTGGCGGATGCAGGCCAGTCCTTTTACCTCTCGATCCGCTGGATGCCCGCCGCCTCGATCCTCGGCGGGCTGATGTTCGGCTACGGCATGGCGCTCAGCGGCAACTGCGGCTATGGCGCCATTGCCCGGCTTGGCGGCGGCGACCTGCGCAGTTTCGTGATCGTGCTGGTGATGGGGGTATCCACCTACGTGGTGCTGGCAGGCCCGCTTGCCCCGTTGCGCAATTTCTTCTTCGAACAGCAGGATGTCACCACGGAAATCCCGCCGGGCCTCGCCCATTACGCCGCCGCCTGGAGCGGGCTGCCGCTGGCCGCCATCGGCATCGCCGCGGGCGTTCTGATCCTGCTGGCCTCCCTCGCCAGCGCCGAACTGCGCCGCGACAGGCAGGCGCTGTTCTGGTCGGCCGTGGTGGGGCTGGCGGTGGCCTCCGGCTGGGCCGGAACCACCTATGTCAACACCGCCGGGTTCGAGGCGCTGCCGGTGGTCTCCCACTCCTTCTCGGCTCCGTTGGGCGAGACCATCCTGTGGACCATGACCGGATCCCTGCGCCCCCTGTCGTTCGCCGTCGGCTCCATCGCCGGGGTCTGGACCGGCGCCTTCCTCGGCTCGCTGATCAAGGGCCATTTCCGCTGGGAGGCCTGCGAGGACCCGCGCGAGCTGCGCCGCCAGATCATCGGCGCCGCGATCATGGGCGCTGGCGCGGTGATTGCGATGGGCTGCACCGTCGGCCAGGGCCTCAGCGCGTTTTCGCTGCTGGCAGTCTCGGCGCCTGTCACCATGCTGGCAATCTTCGCCGGCGCCGCCATCGGGCTGCGCCAGCTGATCGAAGGCTTCCGGCCGGCGGAATAATCCGCTGTCCCTGCGGGGACAGGCCGCGCAATCCGGACCATCCGCGAACGCCTGAAGTCTTGGTAAATTTTTGTTAACGATTACACAGACGTTACACGCCGTTCTTAAAACGCCCCCCGGGGGGGGGGGGAACCGCCCCGCATCGCCGACCTGACGCGTCCATACACTCCGGAGACCGCCGTGAACCGCAAGCAGATCATCAAAGACCCGCAAAATGGCAACAAGGCGGAGGCGTTTGAGGCATTTGACAACATCCCGGCCAACCCGGACCCCAGCCGCACCCTCGGCGATGTGATCGCTGCCCGCTATGGCCGCCGCGCGCTGCTGAAGGGGATGCTGGGCACCTCCGCCGCCGCCGCCCTGTTCGGCGCCTCCGCGCTGGCCGCAGCGCGCCAGGCCAGCGCCGCAACACCCACAGCACCAAGCCGCTATGCTTTTGACGAACTGGCCTCTGGCATCGACGAAACCCATCATGTCGCCCGGGGCTATGACGCCGATGTGCTGCTGCGCTGGGGCGATCCGGTTTTCGCGGACGCCCCGGACTTCGACGTGATGAACCAAAGCGCAGAGGCCCAGCTGCAGCAGTTCGGCTACAACAACGACTACGTCGGCTTTCTGCCGCTGAACGCCGAGGGCAGCCGCGGCCTCCTGTGCGTGAACCACGAATACACCAATGAAGAAGTTATGTTCCCGAACCTTGGCCGTCAGGACAAGGCAGAGTTTGCCGGCATGACCCAGGAGCTGGTCGAGATCGAAATGGCGGCACACGGCGGGACGGTTGTCGAGGTCGTCCGCGCCCCGGACGGAAAGTGGGCCGTGGTGCGCGGCGGCGCGCTGAACCGCCGCATCTCACCGCTCACCACCGCAATGGTCCTCGACGGCCCCGCCGCAGGCCACCCGCGGATGCAGACCAGCGCCGACCCCGGAGGATTTGAGGTCATCGGCACCCTCAACAACTGCGCCGGCGGCATGACCCCGTGGGGCACCTGGCTGATGGCGGAAGAAAACTTTCACGGCTACTTCTGGACGGACAGGCTGGACTTCGATGGCGAACCGGACCTCGCCGGCCAGCCGGAGGCGGCCCAGATGGCGCGCTACGGCGTACCCGGGATGTGGTACGCCTGGGGCAAGCACCACTCCCGCTTCAATATCGACGAAAACCCCAATGAAGCGAACCGCTTCGGCTGGGTTGTTGAGGTCGATCCGATGGACCCGCGGTCGAAACCGGTGAAGCACACCGCCCTGGGCCGTTTCGCCCATGAAGGCGCGGAGACCACCCTGTCCAAGGACGGCCGACTGGTGATCTACATGGGGGACGATGCGCGGTTTGAGTATCTCTATAAATACGTCTCTCGCGGCGCCGTGTCGGAGGACCGCGCGGCCAATGCGCAACTGCTGAGCGATGGCACCCTCTACGCGGCCCGGTTCGAGGCGGATGGCACCGTCCACTGGCTGCCGCTGGTGCATGGCCAGGGCCCGCTGACGGCGGAGAACGGCTTTGCCAGCCAGGCGGATGTGCTAATTGATGCGCGGCTGGCGGCGGATGCGCTGGGGGCCACCCCGATGGACCGGCCCGAGGATGCCACGCCCCGCGGCGACGGCACCGCCTATGTGATGCTGACCAACAACTCCAGACGCAAGGCCGGCCAGACCGATGCCGCCAACCCGCGCCCGGAGTCGCGGTTCGGCCATATCATCGAAATCAAGGAGGACGGCGGCGACCATGCGGCGGCACGCGGGCAGTGGTCGATCCTTGTGAAATGCGGCGACCCGGCGATTGCCGAAGTCGGCGCCGAATGGCACCCGGACACTTCGCAGCACGGCTGGTTCGGCTCCCCCGACAACAGCGCAATGGATGCAGACGGGCGGCTGTGGGTTGCCACCGACCAGGGCAGCAACTGGGGCCGGACCGGCAAATCGGACGGGCTTTACGGTGTGGAAACCGGCGGCGCCTTGCGCGGCCATTCCAAGCTGTTCTTCCGCTGCCCCGTGGGGGCTGAGCTGTGCGGGCCGTATTTCACCCCGGACGGCGAGACGCTGTTCCTGGCCGTTCAGCATCCTGGCACCGACGGCACCAAAGACCTGCAAGGTTTCGGGCGCGCCTCGACGTTTGAGGACCCGGCCACCCGCTGGCCGGATTTCGACCCGCAAATGCCGCCGCGCCCCTCGGTCGTGGTGGTGACCAGACAGGGCGGCGGCAAGATCGCCAGCTGACCCGGGATCGGCTGTTGTCAGGCGGAGCGCGCCCCGTCCGGGGCGCGCACAGGTTCAGGCCCTGCCGGGCCGGCCGCCGCCGGATGCACGCGATTGTGAAACCGCAAGCGCCCGCCCTGCCCTAAAACCGGGAGAAACCCTGCGGAGACCTGCCATGCCCATCAAACGCCTGACGGCCGCCCTGATCCTTGCCGCCTCTGCCGCCTCTGCAGGCAGCATCGCGCCGCGCGACGGCTGGGCGGTGCATGAGACCTCCAAACCCTATGCGCAGCTGATCGAGGACGTCAAAGCCGCCGCCAAGGCCGAGGGCCTGGGGATCGTCACCCAGGCAGGCCCCACCGAGGCGGCGGCGGCCCGCGGCATCACCATTCCCGGCAACCGGGTCATTGGCCTCTTCAACAATGACTTCGCGGTGAAGATCCTCGCCCTCTCCACCGCCGCGATGATCGAGGCGCCAGTGCGCATGTATGTGACCGAGGAGGCAGACGGCAGCGCCACCCTCTCCTACAAGCGGCCCACCCACGTCTTTGCGCCCTACGCAGAGGAAGGCGGCGCTGGGCTGGCGGCCCTTGCAGGCCAGCTCGACCGCCGCTTTGCGCTGATTGCGGAACGGGCGCAGAAATAGCCGCGGGCGTCTATCCGGTCTCTGCCCCCCTTGCACGATTTGTGCCGGATTCCGCCGCAGTTTTTCTCACACTGGCGTGAACGGGCTTGCGCGCGGGCGCAGCCTCGGCAATCTGGCGGCAATTCAACGGATTGGACGGACAAGATGACAGAGACCCTGCGCGCAGCCGATGTTCTGGCCCGGCGGCTTTTTGAGGCAGGCTGCCGCCACGCCTTCGGGATGCCCGGCGGCGAGGTGCTGACGCTGGTCGATGCGCTGACCAGGGCCGGCATCGCCTTTCACCTGGCCAAGCATGAAAATTGCGCCGGTTTCATGGGCGAAGGCGTGCATCACGCCGACGGCGCGCCGGTCATTCTCGTGGCCACCCTCGGCCCCGGCGCGCTGAACGGTGTCAATGTGGTGGCCAATGCCCATCAGGACCGGGTGCCGATGCTGGTGCTCACCGGCTGCGTCGATGCGGCAGAGGAGCAGAGCTACACCCATCAGGTGCTCGACCACCGCGCGGTTTTTGCCCCGATCACCAAGGCCACCTTCCGGCTGGATGCCGAAGCGGCGGACCTGATCGCAGACAAGGCGGTGGCCATCGCAACAGAACCCCGCAACGGGCCGGTGCATATTGACGTTCCGATCTCAGTGGCAGATGCGCCGGCCAGGGACCGCAACGTCCGCCGCGCGCCTGCAAGTGCCAGCGCGCCAAGCGGCGAGGCGCTGGCGCAGGCGCGCTCCTGGCTGACGGCCGCAACCCGCCCGGTGGCGGTGATCGGCCTCGATGCGCTGCAGGAAAACGCAGGCCCCGCCCTGCGCGCCTTCCTCGAAAAGCATCAGATCCCTTTCATCACCAGCTACAAGGCCAAGGGCATCCTCCCCGAAGACCACCCCCTTTGCCTCGGCGGCGCGGGCCTGTCGCCGCTGGCCGACAAGCACCTGCTGCCCTTGGTGCGGGAGGCCGATCTGGTGCTCTCTATCGGCTATGACCCGATTGAGATGCGCCCCGGCTGGCGCAATGTCTGGGACGTGAACACCCAGAACGTGATCGACATCGCGCCGGAGGCCAACACCCACTACATGCATCAGGCAGGCCTGAACTTCCTGACCGCGATTGCCCCCACCCTTGCGGCGCTGTCGGAAGGCACCGAACCGCGCGGCACATGGCCCACTGGCCGCCCCGCCGCGGTCAAATCCGCACTGGCGGACGCCTTCCCGCAGGATGAGGACTGGGGTCCGGCCGGCGTCATCGCCGAATGCCGCGCCACCCTGCCGGCGGACACCCTTGCCACCGCCGACAGCGGCGCCCACCGCATTCTGCTCAGCCAGATGTGGGAGTGTTCCGGGCCGCGCGGACTGATCCAGTCCTCGGGCCTCTGCACCATGGGCTGCGCGGTGCCGATGGCAATCGGGCGTAAATTGGCGCAGCCGGACCGCCCGGTGGTCAGCTTTTCCGGCGATGCCGGTTTCCTGATGGTCGCCGGTGAACTCGCCACTGCGGCGGAACTGGGTGTGGCGCCCATCTTCGTGGTTTTCGCCGACGCCAGCCTCGCCCTGATCGAGCTGAAACAGCGCCAGCGCCAGCTTGCCAGCGGCGGGGTCGATTTCGCCGCACACGACTTTGCCGCGATGGGCCGCGTCTTTGGCGGCAACGGGGTGACGGTCACAAACCGCACCGATCTGCGCGCCGCCCTGCAGGACGCGCTGAAAGCCGAAAAATTCACCGTCATCTCTGCTGTGATCGACCGCGGAGGCTACGATGGCCGCATCTGACATGCTCCCCCATGGCGCGCTCCAGGGCGTCAAGGTCCTTGACCTTTCCCGCATCCTGGCAGGCCCCACCTGCACCCAGCTGCTGGGCGACCTTGGCGCGACGGTGATCAAGGTGGAAAACCCCAAGACCTGCGGCGACGACACCCGCCAGTGGGGGCCGCCCTATGTGATGGATGCGGACGGGCAGCAATCCGACCTCTCCGCCTATTTCATGGCGGCCAACCGCAACAAACGCTCGGTTGCCATTGATATTGCAACGGAAGAAGGCCAGCAGGCGATCCGCCGCCTGGCGGCAGAGGCCGACATCCTGATCGAGAACTTCAAGCCCGGCGGGCTGGCCAAATACGGTCTGGACTACGCCAGCCTCAAGGAGGACCTGCCGGGCCTGATCTACTGTTCCATTTCCGGATACGGCCAGACCGGCCCCAACAGCCACAAACCCGGCTATGACATCATGGCCCAGGGCTTCGGCGGCATCATGTCGCTGACCGGCGAGCCGGAGGGCCAGCCGATGAAGGCCGGCGTCGGCATCGCCGATGTGATGTGCGGCATGTATGCCTGCATCGGGATCCTCAGCGCCCTGCACCACCGCGACAAGACCGGCGAGGGCCAGCAGATCGACCTGGCCCTTGTGGATGCCCAGATCGCCTGGCTGATCAACGAGGGCGTTGCCTATCTGAACACTGGCCAGATCCCCAAGCGGCGCGGCAACGAACACCCCAGCATCATGCCCTACGGCGTCTATGAAACCGCGGACGGCCATGTGATCCTGGCGGTGGGCAACGACAGCCAGTTCCGCCGCTTCATGGAATTCCTCAAGCTCGAAGGGCTGGCCGAGGACGCCCGCTTTGCCACCAACCCCGCCCGGCTGCAAAACCGCGACGCCCTGAACGCGATCCTGATCCCCGCGGTGCAGCGCTTCACCACCGGCACGGTGCTGGCCGTGATGGAGGAGCGCAAGGTGCCGGCAGGCCCGGTGCAGACCCTGGACACTCTGTTTGCCAGCAGCCAGGTCGACGCCCGCAGCATGGCGATTGGCATGGACACGGCGGCCGGTCCGGTCAAGCTGCTGGGCAATCCGCTGAAATTCTCCCGCACACCGGTCACATACCGCCACGCGCCGCCTGCCTGCGGCGAAGGCACCGGGGAGATTCTGAGCGCAGAACACCCGTTTGAGCCGTCCTGATCCCGCAGGGATGCGGCGGCTTTCCGCCATGTGTTACAGTTTCCGGCAATTCACCGCTAAATCCGCGGTGCTTTGCGCGTGCCTTAATCCTCCTTATTGCCAAAATTTCCCGGGAAATCCTACACATCCGCCATAGTTTCAATCCAGGCGCACACAGGCCATCACCAAACCGCGAGCGGGGTTCGCCCGGAACATTCCGATGATCTACTCTTCAGCAGGACACGGAAACCGCTCTCGGATAAAAACAAAGATTGGACTCTCATGACGCAAGATATCTTCGGCCAAGACAACAGCCTGACCGATGCAACTGCACAGCAGAATTGGAATGCCGTGCAGCTGGGAGTTCTTTCCCATGCCGCCGTGACCGCAGATCATCTGGGCGCGGTGCTGAAGGCCGCGCCGGAGTTTGCCCTGGCCCATGCGATCAAGGGGCTGTCACTGCTGATGCTGGGGCGTTCCGAACTGGTGCCCACGGCGCGCGAGGCGCTGCGCGATGCCAGGGCCTGCTGCGAGGGCGCCCTGCCGCGCGAGCGCAAATATGTGGACGCGCTCGACTGCTGGCTGGCCGGCCGTCCCAGCCTGGCGATCCAGCGGATGGAGGAGGTGCTGGACGTCTTCCCTGAGGACACCCTGGCGATGAAGCTCAGCCACGGCATCCGCTTCATCATGGGCGACCCGGCGGGGATGCGCGCCTCGGTCGAACGGGTGCTGCCGGCCTATGCGCCGGACCATGCCGGGCGCGGCTACCTCCTGGGCTGCCATTCCTTTGCGCTGGAAGAGACCGGCGAATATGAGCGCGCCGCCAATGCCGGCCGCCAGGCGCTGTGGATGGCGCCGGATGATGCCTGGGGCTTGCACGCCGTGGCGCATGTGCATGATATGACCGGCAATGCCAGATCGGGCCTCGACTGGCTGCACGGCCGCGAGGAGGCCTGGGCGCATTGCAACAACTTCCGCTATCACGTCTGGTGGCACAAGGCGCTGATGCACCTCGATCTGGGCCAGATGGAAGAGGCGGTCACGCTCTATGACACCGAAGTGCGCAAGGACAAGACCGACGATTACCGCGACATTTCCAACGCCACCTCGCTGCTGATGCGGCTGGAGCTGGAAGGCGTTGACGTCGGCAGCCGCTGGGACGAGCTGGCGAATCTCTGCGCCGCCCGCACCGAGGACGGCAGCCTGATTTTTGCCGATCTGCACTATCTGCTGGCGCTGACCGGCCACCGCAAGGAGGACGCCCACCGGCTGGTGCAGCGGATTCACGCCGATGCGGAACGGGGCGGCAGCGAGGCGCGCGCGCGGATGGCGGACCCCGGCTGCGCCGCCGCGGACGGGCTGGAAGCCTTCGGAGACGGTCAATACATGGCTGCTTTCGCGCATTTGTCCGCAGCCCGCGCCACCCTGCAGCTGGCCGGCGGCAGCCACGCGCAACGCGATGTTTTTGAACGCATAACTATAGACGCGGGAATCCGCTCAGGCCAGCTTGACGAAGTCGAAGCAATCCTTGATGACCGCCGCGCCAGGCGGGGCGGCGCAGAGGACAACTACGCGCTGGCCCGCCGCACCCTGATTTCCGAGGCCCGGAACCCGTCCGGTGCCAAAAGCGTACCTGCCGAGTAAGACCCTCAAGGACCAGAAACCTCAGATGTCCAGCGTTGCGCCCTTTCCCGGGCCTCAGAAAGACCCTGCTGCCGCCAACCGTGCAGTGCCCCCGCCGCAACCGGTCCAGCCGCGGCTGCGCGACCCGCGGCTCGACTTCTACCGCGGCATCGCCATGTTCATCATCCTGGTGGCGCATATCCCGGGCAACCGCTGGGCCGGCTGGATCCCGGGGCGGTTCGGCTTTACCGACGCGACCGAAATCTTTGTGTTCTGCTCCGGCATGGCCTCGGCCATCGCCTTTGGCAGCTCCTTCGCCCGCCAGGGCTGGTGGCTGGGCACTGCCCGCGTGATCTTCCGCTGCTGGCAGGTCTACTGGGCCCACATCGGCCTGTTCTTCTTCCTAACCGCCTCCATGGCGGCGCTCGACCTCTATGGCGGCTTCGACAAAAGTTATATCGGCTCCCTGAACCTGCACTGGTTCTTCACCAACACCGTGCAGCAGCTGGTCGGCGTGATGACGCTGACCTATGTGCCGAACTACTTCGACGTGCTGCCGATGTACCTGGGCGTGCTGGTCCTGCTGCCGCTGATGATGGGGCTGGAAAAGGCCGGGGTCTGGGCAGTGATCGCCGCCAGCGTCCTGATCTGGCTCACCGCCAACCCCTACATGATCGGCCTCGGCCCCAATGGCATCTCCTTCCCGGCGGAACCCTGGTCGGACCGTGAGTGGTTTTTCAACCCGCTCGGCTGGCAGCTGCTGTTCTTCACCGGCTTCGCCTTCATGAAGGGCTGGCTGCCCGCGCCGCCGGTCTCCAAGGCGCTGGTGATCCTGGCCGCAGCCTTTGTGATCCTGTCCGCGCCGTTCGGCTCCTGGAAGGTCTTCCTCTGGGTGGAAGCGGCGAACAAGGATCTGGCCGCCCTGATCCGCCCGACCTGGGAAATCACCGCGGAATGGCGCGAAAAGACCGATTTCGGCCTGCTGCGCTATGCCCATTTCCTGTCGCTGGCTTACCTCGGCTGGGTGGCCGCGGGCGCAGGCGGCAAACGGCTCATTGCCTCCGGCCACTCCCTCGCCGCGCGCACTTGGGCGGTATTGCTGAAACTGATCACCAAGGTCGGCCAGCAATCCCTCGCAGTGTTTGTTTTTTCGATGGCGCTGGCCCGTTTCATCGGCTTTGCGCTTGACCAGACCGACCGCGCGGTTATGACCACGGCATTCGCCAACCTGGTTGGCTTTTTCCTAATTATAGTCTGCGCTTACACCGCAGCCTGGTTCAAGTCACAACCTTGGAGAGCCAAGAAATGAGCTCTTTCTCCCGCCGTTCCTTCCTCGCAGCCGCGCTTGGCAGCAGCGCCCTGTCCGCCCTGCCAGTTCTGGCAAGCGAAACCGAACCCTTCAGCCGCGGCGTGGTGGTGGCCAAGGCCCGCGCGCTGGCCGAGGAGGCCTACGCCGAACGCCCGTCGGTGCCGCAGGACTGGGTGGACCAGACTTACGACGACTACAAGGCGCGCTGGTTTCGCAGTTCGGACGCGCTGTGGTCCGGCACCGGCCGCAGCTACAATGTCGATTTCTTCCTGCCCGGCCTCTATTTTCCGCGCCCGGTGCAGATCAACACCGTGACCGCAGGCCAGGCGCAGCCTGTGCCATTCGACCTGACGCTGTTCGACAAAACCGACAAGGCGCCCGACCTCACCACCGACGGGCACCTCGGCTATTCCGGCCTGCGCCTGCGCACGGTTCTGGATAACCCCGCCCAGAAGAACGAATTCTGCGTGTTCCAGGGGGCCAGCTATTTCCGCGCCATCGGCATCGGCAACACTTACGGGCTGTCGGCCCGCGGCCTGGCGCTGAAAACCGCAGATCCCGAGGGCGAGGAGTTTCCGGAGTTCATCGAGTTCTGGCTGGAGGCCCCTGCCCCCGGCCAGCGCTCCATGGTGGTCCATGCGCTGATGGACTCGCCGTCCGTCACCGGCGCCTACCGGTTTGTCATCACCCCCGGCAGCAGCACGGTGATGGATGTCGAGGCCACGCTGTTTGCCCGCGAGGAGCTGAACCACGCGGGCCTTGCCCCGCTCACCTCTATGTTCCTGTTCGATGCCACCAACCGCAGCCGCTTTGACGATTTCCGCCCGGCGGTGCATGACAGCGACGGCCTTCTGGTGGTCAACGGCAACGGCGAAACCCTGTGGCGGCCGCTGGCCAACCCCACCCGGCTGCAGGTGTCGTCCTTCCTGGATGAAAATCCCCGCGGCTTCGGCCTGATGCAGCGCGCGCGCAAGCTGTCGGATTTCAACGACCTCGAAGCCTTCTATCACAAGCGCCCCTGCCTGTGGGTCGAACCCCATGGCGACTGGGGCCCGGGCGCCGTCACCCTGGTGGAAATCCCCGCCGACAAGGAGATCTACGACAACACCGTGGCCTACTGGCGCCCGCGCGAGCCCTATGCCGCCGGCGCGCAGATCAGCCTCAGCTACCGCCTCACCTGGGGCGAGGAGCCAGAGCTGCCGATGCCGCGGGTGACCGACACCGCCGAGGGCGCGCGGATCTTTGGCGGGCCGGGCCGGATCGTCACCATCGACTTTGAGGCGCACCCGCTGTTCGATGACGGGCCAGAGGCCCTTGACGTGCACATCCACTCTCCCCATGTGGCGACGAGCGAAGGCGTGCTGCAGCGCAACCCGGAAACCGGCGGACTGCGGCTGGCCTTCAACTTCGATCCTGGCGATCAGGATTATATCGAACTTCGCGCCCAGCTCAGGAAAGACGGCAGCCCCGCTTCCGAGGTCTGGCTTTACAGGTGGACCGCATGACTGCAAGTGATCTGATGCCTCCGGAACAGCCCCTGGCGATGCCGGAGCAGGACTTCAGCAAGGACTTCCGCGACGCCGCCGCCCCCGGCGATGCCGCGCCGCGCCAAGTGGCGCTGTGGCGGCTGCTGGCCTTTTCGCCCGCAATGGCAGCCACCGGCCTTCTGACCTGGGTGATGCAGGGCTGGTTCGCCGACGGCGGTTTTTCGGTGCTGGAGATGATCCTGCTGGCGCTGATCGCCTTCAACTTCTTCTGGATTGCCTTCACCGTCTCTACCGTGCTGCTGGGCCTCTATGGCCTGTCGCGCCGCGAGCGCACCGTCACCCGCGGCGCCGCCCGGCCGATGAAGGTGGCGCTCTTGATGCCGGTCTACAACGAGGTGCCCTGGTATGTGCTGGGCAACGCCCAGACCATGCTGCAGGAACTGCACGGCCGCGGCGGCCTGCATGAATATGCGATGTTCATCCTGTCGGACACCCGCGACGACGCGATTGCCGAACAGGAACGCGCCAGCGTCGAGGCGCTGCGCACCATGCTGCCGGAAGGCACCGAGCTCTACTACCGCCGCCGCGCCGACAATGAGGGCCGCAAGGTCGGCAACATCTCCGACTGGGTGCGCCGCTGGGGCGCGGGCTATGAGGCGATGCTGGTGCTGGACGCCGACAGCCTGATGACCGGCCGCGCCATTGCCCGGCTGGCCGACGCGCTGGCCCGCGACCCGAGCGCCGGCCTGATCCAGAGCTATCCGCAGCTCATCGGCGCGCAGTCGGTCTTTGGCCGCATGCAGCAGTTCGCCAACGGCGTCTATGGCCTCGCCCTGGCCGAGGGCCTGGCCCGCTGGGCCGGGCACGAGGGCAACTACTGGGGCCACAACGCCATCATCCGCACCCGCGCCTTTGCCGCCTGCGCGGGCCTGCCGCTGTTGCGCTCGCGCTTCGGCGGCGGCGAAAAGCTGATCATGAGCCATGATTTCGTCGAGGCAGGCCTGTTGCGCCGGGCCGGCTGGTCGGTGCGCTTCCTGCCCCGCATCCGCGGTTCCTACGAGGAAACCCCCGCCACCCTGATCGACCACATCCTGCGCGACCGCCGCTGGTGCCAGGGCAACCTGCAGCACCTCAACCTGCTGCACGCCAAGGGCTTCCGCGCGATCTCCCGCTTCCACCTGTTCGCGGGCGCCATCGGCTATCTTATGGCACCGGTGTGGTTCGCGCTCCTGGTGCTGTGGGCAGTGATCGGCCGCAGCGAAGAGGCGTCGGTGATCAGCTATTTCAGCGAGGCCAACCCCTTCCGCCCCAACTGGCCCGATATGTCCGAGCCCAAGCACGTGCTGGTGATCATCCTGATCTACGCCATGCTGCTGGCCCCCAAGCTGCTGGCGGCGGCCGCGCTGCCGCTCACTGGCAGCCGGTTTTCCGAATACGGCGGCCCGGTGCATTTCGCGCTGTCCTTCCTGTCCGAGGTGGTGCTGGCGATCCTCTATGCGCCGATCCTGATGGTGCAGCAAATGATCGCGGTGTTCCGCACCGCCCTTGGCCTGCAGCGCGGCTGGGCGCCGCAGGCGCGTGATGGCGGCAGCTATTCCCTGCGCACGCTGGCGGCCTGCCACGCGCTGGAAACCGTCAGCGGCGTCGCGCTCTGGGCGGGCATCCTGACCGGCACCGTGTCGCTGTGGCTGGCCCCGATCGCGCTGTCGCTGGTGCTGGCGGTGCCGCTGTCGGCGCTGTCCGGCGTCAAGACGGTGAACCGCATCCGCCACTGGATGGCCACGCGGGAGGAGTTCACCGAACCCCAGATCACCCGCGCCGCCCGTGCCGCCCGTGCCGAGCTGAAGGCGCTGCTGGACGGCAGCACCGTCCGCGGCACCCCGGCAGAATAACCCCGCGGCCAAGCGGCTCCCGCGCCCGCAGGATACCCCGGCAGCGCCGGGACACCCTTGGCAGCCTTGGGCCCTGCACCGCGCAGATGCGCGGTGCGGCCTGCGGCCCTCGCCAGGGCGCACCTGGACCCCTCCCTCACAACGACAGACCTGCCGCAGCGCGCCCGCGAGGGCGCGCTGCCCGGCCCAACGCTTTGGCCCGCAAATCCCTGATGTGCGCGCCAAAGGGGCGGGAGCGCCCTGCATCCCCTAGTGATGACCCGGCGACGTCAGCGCACCGGCGGCGGATCCCCGGCCCCATCCGCCAGCCTGCCCGCTTCGCCCCACCCGGGCACCGCACGGCCGCCGCCGAACAGCACCGCTGCCGCCGCCGTCAAGACGCCAGAGCGTCCGCTTTCAAGGCTGCTGTCATCCTTGCCACCGCGCCACCGGCAGGTTGCCCGCGATCCAGCCCGGCCCCGCGGCAGAGCCCAGCATGCCTTCGGGCACGTCGATCACATTGGTGAAACCCGCCTCTGCCAGCGCCAGCGTCAGCCGCGCCGAGCGCACGCCCCGGGCGCAGATCAGCGCCACCGGCACCGCGCGGTCCGGCCCCGCCACCGCCTGCAGGGCCGCCATGAAATCCCCGCGCCGCATGTCGATCTGATGGCTGCCCACCGGCACCCCGGACGCGCGCCATTCCTGCGGGGTGCGGATATCCACCAGGATGATGCCGCCGTCCCGGGCCGCCGCAAACGCCTCTGCCGCCGTCAGCCGCGGCTGATCATGCGCGGGCGGCTGGCGGCGGTGCCACCAGTAGCCAAAGCCGCCTGCCGCCGCGGCCCCGCCCAGCAGCATCAGCCGCCGCGTCAGGGTTGAATTGTCCGCCTGTGACCCGGCCATGGTGCCTCCGCTGTTCGGTTTGCCGCCGCTGGATTGTGATCCCGCCCCAGATTTAGCAGCTTGGCAGCCTCCAATCACCAGAAATGCCCAGCTTAGGCCAGTCAAGTTCTTGTTATTGCGCGCAAGCCGCCCAAATATAGGCGCAACAATCGTACCAAATCTGTCCCGGAACTGCGGCATTCTTACGGTATCCGGGGCGGCGGGGGTGGTTCTGTGCTGAAAAATTGCTTAGCACTGGACTAAAAAAATAACGACGCGCCAACCCGACAGGAGACCTGCACGTGTCCCTATTCCTGATTGCGGCCCTGCCCTTTCTCGGAGCCGTCTTTCCAGCGCTGCTGATCCGCGCCGGACGCAATGCCGCGGCTTCGGCCGCCGGGCTGACCACGTTCCTCGCCTTCACCGGGCTGATGCTGCATATCCCCGCCATCTTCCGCGGCGAGACGGTGTTTGCCGCCGTGGACTGGCTGCCCGCCCTTGGCCTCAACGCCCATTTCTTCCTCGACGGGCTGGGCTTCCTGTTTGCGGCGATGATCCTCGGCATCGGCCTCCTGATCATCCTCTACGCCCGTTTCTACCTGTCGCGCGAAGACCCGATGGGTCAGTTCTACAGCTACCTTCTGCTGTTCCAGGGCGCGATGGTTGGCATCGTTCTGTCCGACAATATCCTGCTTTTGCTGGTGTTCTGGGAGCTTACCTCGCTCAGTTCCTTCCTGCTGATCGGCTATTGGAAGCACCTGCCCGAAGGCCGCCAGGGCGCCCGCATGGCGCTGGCCGTGACCGGCTCCGGCGGGCTGGCGATGATCGCGGGGATGCTGCTGCTGGGCCATATCGCAGGCTCCTATGACCTCAGCGTGATCCTGCAGAACAAAGAGGCTATTCAGTCCTCGCACCTGTACCTGCCGGCGCTGATCCTGATCCTGATCGGTGCCTTCACCAAATCGGCGCAATTCCCCTTCCACTTCTGGCTGCCGCACGCGATGGCGGCGCCGACGCCGGTGTCGGCCTATCTGCACTCCGCCACCATGGTGAAGGCCGGCCTGTTCCTGATGGCCCGCCTCTGGCCGGTTCTGGCCGGCACGCCGGAATGGTTCTACATCGTTGCCACCACCGGCCTCGTCACCATGCTGCTGGGCGCTGTGATTGCCCTGTTCAAGGACGACCTCAAGGCGCTCTTGGCGTTTTCCACCGTCAGCCACCTGGGCCTGATCACCATGCTCCTGGGGTTCGGCACCAAGTTCGCCGCGGTCGCCGCGGTGTTCCACATCATCAACCACGCCACCTTCAAGGCGGCGCTGTTCATGACCGCGGGCATTGTCGACCACGAGGCCGGCACCCGCGACATCAAGCGTCTGGGCGGGTTGCGCCACCTGATGCCCGTAACCTTCACCATCGGCACGGTGGCGGCGCTGTCGATGGCGGGCATCCCGCCGCTGAACGGCTTCCTGTCCAAGGAGATGATGCTGGAGGAAGCCACCCACACCCTCTGGAACGGCTCGCATCTGATCGTGCCCGCGCTGGTCACCGCCGCCGCGGTGTTCTCGGCGGCCTATTCCTTCCGCTTCATCGCCCATGTCTTCCTTGGCCCCAAGCGCGAGGATTACCCCGGCCACCCGCATGACCCGGGCACCGGCATGTGGATCGGCCCCGCCTTCCTGGTGCTGCTGGTGGTGCTGATCGGCCTTGCCTCGGCCAAGATCGCAGGCCCGATGGTGGCCACCGCCGCCAGCGCGGTGATCGGCGGAGAGAAGCTGCCCTATTACTCGCTCAAACTGTGGCACGGGCTGACCCCGGCGCTCTACATGTCGATTGCTGCGGTGATCGGCGGCGCGGTGTTGCTGGCGTTGCACAAGCCGCTGTCCCGCGCCTGGGACGCGGCCCCGCGGCCCGAGGCCAAGGTGATCTTCGAGGGGCTGATCGGCGCCTTCACCCGCCTCAGCCAGGCAGTGACCGGCAGCCTGCACAACGGCGCCCTCACCCGGTATTCCGCAGTGATGGTCGCCTTTACCGTGGTGATTGCCTACCTGGCCTATCGCGGCGGCACCCTGGGCGCGCCGACGCGCGCCTTGCAACAGCCCGGCCTGCTGCCTGTGACCGGCTGGTTCGCCCTGGTGGTGGCCACGCTGTTCATCGTGGTGAAACACCGCAACCGGCTGCTGTCGCTGGTGCTGATCGGCGTGGTGGGCCTGGTGGTCTCTATGGCGTTCAATTACCTCTCGGCGCCCGACCTGGCGCTGACCCAGATCTCGGTCGAGGTGGTCACCATCATCCTGATGCTGCTGGCGCTGAACTTCATGCCCAAGGAAACCCCGGCCGAAACCCCGGTGCTGACCCGTATGCGCGACGGCGCGATTGCGGTGGTCGCGGGGCTTGGCGCGGGCGGGCTGATCTATGCGCTGCTGATGCGCGACTTCGCCTTCCCGACCATCTCCGACTTCCACCTCGCCAATTCCTACAAGGGCGGCGGCGGCACCAATGTGGTGAACGTGATCCTGGTCGATTTCCGCGGCTATGACACCTTTGGCGAGATCATCGTGCTGGGCATCGCCGCCATGGTGATCTTTGCCCTGACCGAGGCGGTGCTGGGCTCCCGCGTGCGGGCCTACCTTCTGAACCGCGAGCCGGACCTGCCGCGGGCAGGCGACAGCCACCCGCTGATGATGGTGGTGGCGACCCGGGTGATGATGCCGCTGGCACTGATGGTGGCGGCCTATATCTTCTTCCGCGGCCACAACCTGCCGGGCGGCGGCTTCATCGCCGGGCTGGTCGCGGCGATTGCGATCATCATGCAGTACATGGCCTCCGGCTTTGCCTGGGCGACGGAGCGGCAGCGCTACCCGTACCACGCCATCATCGGCTCCGGCGTGCTGATCGCCGCCGCCACCGGCATGGGCGCCTGGTTCAACGGGATGCCGTTCCTGACCAGCGCTTTCGGCTACATTCAATGGCCGCCGCTGGAGGAGTTCGAATGGGCCACTGCGGCGCTCTTCGACCTTGGCGTCTTCCTGGCCGTGGTCGGCGCGGTGCTGCTGGCGCTTGAAAGCCTGTCGCGCTTTGCCTGGCAGCCGGGGATCAGCTCTGAACACGCGATGGACATCAACCCGGCCCGCGAGGACGCGGCCAAGACCGGGACGGAGGGATAAGCATGGAACTTCTCGTCGCCTCGGCCGTGGGCATCCTAACTGCGGCCGGCATCTATCTGATCCTGCGCCGCCGCAGCTTCCCGGTGATCTTGGGCCTGTCGCTGATCACCTATGCGGTGAACGTCTTCCTGTTTGCTTCCGGACGGCTGATGACCGCCGCGCCGCCGATCCTCAACAAGTACGAGGAGGTCGCCTATACCGATCCGCTGCCGCAGGCGCTGGTGCTGACCGCCATCGTGATCTCCTTCGGCATGACCGCGGTGGTGGTGATGATCGCGCTGGGGGCCTTCCTGTCCTCCCGCGATGACCGCACCGCCCTGCCCGCTGAGGCGGAAGGCGCAGGAGAGGACGCATGATGCAGCACCTTCTGATCGCGCCGGTGGTGCTGCCTGCCCTGGTCGCGCCGTTCATCATCATGGTGCTGCGCCACCACCTGGACCTGCAGCGGATATTCTCGGTCGCCAGCGCGGTGCTGCTGGCCGGCGTGACCCTGGCCCTGGCCGCGCAGGCGGCGGACGGCACCGTCAAGGTCTATGAACTCGGCGACTGGCCCGCACCCTTTGGCATCGTGCTGGTGCTGGACCGGCTGTCGGGGATGATGATCGTGCTGACCTCGCTGCTGGCGCTGCCGGTGCTGCTTTATGCCATCGGGTCGGGCTGGGACACCCGCGGCAGCAACTTCCACGCGCTGTTCCAGTTCCAGCTGATGGGCATCATGGGCGCCTTCCTGACCGGCGACGCCTTCAACCTGTTCGTCTTCTTCGAGGTGCTGCTGATCGCCTCCTACGGCCTCATGATCCACTCCGGCGGCACCCGACGGTTCCAGGCCGGGGTGCAGTACGTGGTGTTCAACCTCCTGGGCTCGACCCTGTTCCTGTTTGCGCTCGGCACGCTCTATTCGGTGACCGGCACCCTGAACATGGCCGACCTCGCCGTGAAAGTCGCGCAGATCCCGGCGGAGGATACCGCCCTGCTGCGGGCCGGCGCGGTGATGCTGCTGCTGGTCTTTGCCATCAAGGCGGCGCTGCTGCCGCTGCATTTCTGGCTGCCCTCGGCCTATGCCAATGCGCCGATGCCGGTCGCGGCGCTGTTTGCCATCATGACCAAGGTCGGCGCCTATTCGATCCTGCGCATGTACACGCTGGTCTTCGGGCCTGAGGTCGCGGCGACCGCCGGGCTGACCGAAAACTGGCTGCTGCCCGCGGCGCTGCTGACGCTGATTGCCGGCGCGGTGGGCGTGCTGGGATCCAACAAGATCGGCCGCCTGGCCGCCTTCGGCGCCATCGCCTCGATGGGCACGCTGCTGATCGCGGTGTCGCTGTTCACCCAGACCGCCACCGCCGCCGCGCTCTATTACCTGGTGCATTCCACCCTGGCGGCAGCGCTGCTGTTCCTGGTCGCCGATCTGGTGATGGAGCGGCAGGGCGGCTGGATCCTGCCGCAGCTGCCGATGCCGCAGACCGGGCTGATCTCGGCGCTGTTCTTTGCCGCCGCCATCGCGCTGGCGGGGATGCCGCCGCTGTCGGGCTTCCTGGGCAAGCTGCTGGTGCTGGATGCCACCCGCGGCTCCGAGCTTGCCACCTGGATCTGGGCGGTGATCCTGACCGGCTCGCTGATCACCATCATCGGCATGGCACGCGCAGGCTCGCTGCTGTTCTGGAAAGGCCACGGCCTGCCGCAGGAGAACACCGATACCAGCGCCGAACCGCCGCAGCAGACCCCGGCCGCCCGGCCCGCGCAGCTGCCGTTTGTGGCCTGCTTCGGGCTGCTGGCGGGGCTGGTGGCGCTCACCGTGTTTGCGGGCCCTGCCACCCGCTATGCCGAGGCCACCGCAGCGCAGCTCTTTCAGCCGCAGGCCTATATTGCTACCGTGCTTGGGGAGGAGGCGGAATGAAACTGCTCAGACGGCTGCTGCCGCACCCCTATCTCACGCTGCTGCTGACTCTTACCTGGCTGCTGCTGGTCAACGGCTGGTCGCTGAACTCGCTGCTCTTCGGCTTTATGCTGGGGGTGCTGATCCCGTTCTTCACCCAGCCCTACTGGCCCAACCGGCCGCGGCTCGGCAAGCCGCTGAAGATTGCGGAATACATCCTTGTCGTGCTGATGGACATCGTGCAGGCCAATATCATCGTCGCCCGCATCGTGCTGTTCAAACCCAACGCCGACCGCCGCCCCAACTGGATCACCATCCCGCTGGACCTGAAAACGCCCGAGGCGATCACCGCCCTGGCCGGCACCATCACCATGACCCCCGGCACCCTGTCGGCGGATATCTCGGACGCAGGCCACGCGCTCTTGGTCCACTGCCTGGACGCGCCCAACCCGGATGCGGTGCGCGACGAGATCAAACAGCGCTATGAGCGCCGGCTGATGGAGATCTTCGAATGATCGAAAACGCTGCCTATTTCGCCTTTGCCTGCTTCGCCCTGGCGATGCTGATGAACCTCTGGAAGATCGTCACCGCTCCGGATATCGCCGACCGTATCCTGGCGCTCGATACCATGTTCATCAACGCCATCGCCCTGATGGTCCTCTACGGCCTCGCGCTGGGGACCGAGATCTTCTTTGAGGCTGCGATGATCATCGCCATGCTCGGCTTTGTTTCCACCGTGGCCTATGCGCGCTTCATCCTGCGCGGCAACATCATCGAGTGAGGGGACAAGATGGCAAGCCTGTTTGAATTCCTTGTTGCCGCGTTTCTGGTCATGGGCGGCGTCTTCGGCATCGTCGGCTCCTTCGGGCTGATCAAGCTCAACGATCCGATGTCGCGTCTGCACGCGCCCACCAAGGCCACCACACTGGGGGTCGGCGGGGTGCTGCTGGCCTCTCTGCTGCATGCGGCGGTGTTCGAGGAATATGTCTCGATCCATGAGCTGATGATCACCCTGTTCCTGTTCCTGACCGCGCCGATCACCGCGAATTTCATTGCCAAGGTGCATATTCACCGGCAAGAAACCCGCGAAACCATGCCCCCGGCGGGCGAGGATGACCATTGGGCCACCCATGACAAGCCGGAGGACGAGGAACGCAGAACCGCAGGCCGCCCGGACGCCGCGCAATAAGCGCAGGCCCCAGCCCGAAACAGGCCCGCTGCAAAGACAGGACAGCATATGGACTCCTCCCGATTGCCGCTCACCCGCGATCTGGTGCTGATCGGCGGCGGCCACACCCACGCGCTGGTGCTGCGCAAATGGGGGATGCGCCCCCTGCCTGGCGCCCGGCTGACGGTCATCAATCCCGGCCCCGCCGCGCCCTACTCCGGGATGCTGCCCGGCTTTGTGGCCGGCCATTACGCACGCGCGGAGCTGGACATCGACCTGGTGCGGCTCGCCCGCTTTGCCGGTGCCCGTGTGGTGCTGGGCGCGGCGGAGCATATCGACACCGCAGCCCAGTTGGTGCATGTGCCGGGCCGCCCGCCGATAGCCTATGACGTGGCCTCCATCGACATCGGCATCACCTCCGCCATGCCGGATCTGCCGGGCTTTGCCGAACACGGCATCCCCGCCAAGCCGCTCGGCCGCTTTGCCGCCCGGTGGGCCGCCTTCCGCGACGGCAGCGGCCCTGCCCATGCCGCCGTGATCGGCGGCGGGGTTGCCGGCGCGGAGCTGATCCTGGCCATGGCCTATGCCCTCAAATCCCGCGGCCGGCTGGCCCAGGCGACGCTGATCGACAGCGACCAAGCCTTGCGCGCGATCGGAGAGACCGCCCGCCAGAAGCTCCTGCGCGCCCTGGTCGAACACGGCGTCCGGCTGGAGGAGAACGCGCCGGTCGAACGGGTCGAGGACGGCTATCTCGTTCTGCAGGACGGCCGCGAGGTGCTGTCGGATTTCACCACCGGAGCCGCCGGCGCCCGCCCCTACGGCTGGCTCGCGGACAGCGGGCTTGACCTGCAAGACGGCTTCATCCGGATCGGCGAAACCCTGCAAAGCTCTGTGCCGAATGTCTTTGCCGCAGGCGACTGCGCCCATATGGACTTTGCCCCGCGCCCCAAGGCCGGCGTCTATGCGGTGCGCCAGGCGCCGGTGCTCTATCACAACCTGCGCAGCACCCTGACCGGCGATCCGCTGCGCAAGTACAGCCCGCAGAAGGACTACCTGAAACTGATCTCCATGGGCGCCAGGGAAGCCCTGGGGGAGCGGTTCGGCACCACGCTGGCCGGTCCCTTGATGTGGAGCTGGAAAGACCGCATCGACCAGGCCTTCATGGAGAAATTCCGCGACCTGCCCGCGATGGATGCGCCGCCTCTGCCCGCCGAGCACACGCTGGGCATGGAGGAGGCGCTGGGGGACAAGCCCCTGTGCGGCGGCTGCGGCGCCAAGGTCGGGCGCGGCGCGCTGCTCGGCACGCTCGCGGGCCTTGGCACGTCGGAGCGCGCGGACATCACGCCGCTGCCCGGCGACGACGCCGCCCTGCTGACCACCGGCGGCGTCAAACAGGTGATCAGCACCGACCACCTGCGCAGCTTCACCAATGATCCGGTGATCATGGCCCGCATCGCTGCCGTGCACGCGCTGGGGGACATCTGGGCAATGGGCGCTGAGCCGCAGGCGGCCACCGCCAACCTGATCCTGCCGCGGATGTCGCCCGCACTGCAAAGCCGCACCCTGCAGGAAATCATGGCCACCGCCACGGAAGTCATGCACGCGGCCGGCGCCGCCATCATCGGCGGCCACACCTCGCTGGGCGATGAGCTGACCGTGGGCTTTACCGTCACCGGCCTCTGCCCCCGCCCCGCCATCACCCTCGCCGGCGCCAAACCGGGCGATGCGCTCCTTCTGACCAAGCCCCTCGGCTCCGGCGTGCTGATGGCCGCCGAAATGGCAGGCGAAGCCGATGGCGGCTGGGTGGCCGCGGCACTGGAACAGATGAGCCAGCCGCAGGGCGAGGCTGCCCGTATCCTGCAGGACGCCCATGCGATGACCGACGTGACCGGATTTGGCCTGCTCGGCCATCTGCTCGGCATCTGCGAGGCGTCGCGCACAGGCGCGGAGGTGTTCACCGCCCAGGTGCCCCTGATGCAAGGCGCCGCGGACCTGGCAGACAGCGGCATCCGCTCCTCGCTGCTGGCCGCCAACCAGGCGGCGCTGCCGGAGCTGAAAACCACCGGCTGGCAGGATCTGCTGTTTGACCCGCAAACCGCGGGCGGGCTCTTGGCAGCGGTGGCCGCAGATCAGGCTGAACCGCTGCTGGAGCAGCTGCGCGCCGCCGGATACCCGGCGGCCCTCATCGGCAAGGTGACAGAAGGGGCCGGTGCCATCACTCTCAGCGCATGACCCGCTGCGCGCCAGCGCAGCGCCACGCCCAACGGGCGCGGGGCCTCGCAGAGGCCCCGGCGGCGGGCGGGAGAACTTCTGTCAAAGACCAGACATGACCTCAGCCACCTGCGCGGCAGCCGCATTCAGCCCCGCATCATCCAGCGCATTCGCTTCCACCGTCGCCGCAACCTCCGCCCCGATCGCGGTCCGGGATTTGCGGTAGGCGGGATCGTAATGCTCCACCATCAGCGCTTCGGTCAGGCCAGCCTTGTCCCCGGCCTCGATGCTGGCGAACCAGCCATCCACCACCGCGCCGGAGCGGTGGGCACGCAGCGGCCCCAGTTTCTCGCGCAGCCGGTCCGCGTCCGACAGGATGTCGTCGTAGGCCTCAACCAGATAGCGGCAGCGTGCCGCCACCGGCACCTGCAGTTCGATCCTGGGGGCCTGCTTCATCGCATCCCAGACCGCGGGCGGAATGATCCGCTGGCCGATCTTGCTCGACTCCGCCTCCACCAGCACCGGCCGGGCCGGGTCCAGTTTCATCAGCGCGCCTGCCAAGGCGGATTCAAAGCCTTTCTGCGAGGGCTGCGGCGTCGGCATGTCTCCCAAGAGCGAGCCGCGGTGATTGGCCAGCCCCTCAAGATCCAGCACCTGCACGCCCAGTTGTCCTGCGCGTTTCAGCACCTCGGTCTTGGCCGATCCGGTATAGCCGTCCAGCGCCACCAGCCGGTGCGGCAGCGCGGTCTGATAGAGCGCCGCATTCACCAGCCGGCGGTAGCTCTGATAGCCGCCCTGCACCACCTCGGCGCGCCAGCCGATCTGCTGCAGCATCCAGGTGAACGACCCCGACCGCTGGCCGCCGCGCCAGCAATAGACCAGGGGTTTCCAGCTGCCCTCGTGGTGGCTCAGGCTCTGCTCGATGTGGTTTGCGGCATTGCGGAACACCAGCGCCGCCCCCAGCTTGCGCGCCTTGAAAGGGCTGTCCTGCACATAGATGGTGCCGACCTCTGCCCGTTCCTCGTTGTCCAGCACCGGCAGATTGATCGCGCCCGGCACGTGGTCCTCGGCATATTCCGCCGGGCTGCGCACGTCGATCACCGTGTCGAACCCGTGGGCATAAAACTCTCGCAGGGATGTGAATGTCAGCGCCATGGCCCATGCCTACCGCGCCCCATGCGCAAGGAAAAGCCGCAAACGGCCGGCCTGCGGCAATAATACTTGCGCGCACTGCGCACAGGGCAGTAAGGCAAAACGGAGCGAACAGACCGGCCCGGGCAGAAGCCCCGCGGCGCCACAGCGGCAAGGACCAGGACCGATGGACACCGACCCTTTGGACATTCACGCGCTGCCCGGCCACCTGATCCGGCGGCTGCACCAGATCTCCGTCGCCCAGTTCATGGAGCGGATGGCGGCCGAAGGCATCGACCTGACCCCGGTGCAGTTTTCCGCCATGGCCGCCATCCGCCGCCATCCGGGCATCGACCAGGCCTCTGTCGCGGGCCTCATCGCCTATGACCGCGCGACGCTGGGCAAGGTGGTGGACCGGCTGGTGGACAAGGGGCTGGTGGCACGCCGGGTGTCCGCTGCCGACCGCCGCGCCCGCGAGGTCAGCCTGACCCGCGACGGCGAGGCGCTGCTGGAGCGGATCCTGCCGGTGGTCCGGGCCGCCCAGCCCGCGATTTTCACCGGCCTCACCGCGGCGGAGCAGGAGACCTTCGTGGCCCTGCTGCGCAAGGCAACGCTTGCCGCCAATGAGCTGAGCCGGGCGCCGCAGCGCGACCTGCCCAGCAGCCAGGCCGCCGAATAAGCGCTCAGATCAGGCGGCCGCGCGGGGTATCGCCCGCCTCAAACGGCTCGATCAGCTCCGGCCCCTCAGCCCGGTTGGAGTTCACCGCCGGATCAACCCGGTGATAGTCCAGCACGCCCTCCGCCCCTGGCTGCATCAGCGCCGCGGCGCCATGGCCCTCCTCGCCCAGCCATTTGCCCCAGTCCTCCGGCTCCAGGATCAGCGGCATCCGGTGGTGGATCGCCGACAGCCCCTGGTTGGCGGCGGTGGTGACAATGGCGCAGGTCTTGACCGGATCGTCCGCGCCCCAGCTCTGCCAGACGGCGGCAAAGGCGATCGGTGCGCCATCGCTGCGATGGATGTACCAGGGCAGCCGGGCGCCGCCCTCCGCCTTGGTCCATTCGTAAAAGCCGCTGGCCGGGATCAGGCAGCGCCGTTCGCGGGCTGCGGCGGCAAAGGCAGGCTTTTGCGCAATCGTCTCTGCCCGCGCGTTGATCAGCAGCGGCCCGGCGGTATGCGTCTTGTACCAATGCGGCAGGAACCCCCAGCGCATGGCAACCAGCTGCCGCCCGCCCTCGCCCGCCTGCACCGCATGCACCGGATTGGTCGGGCAGACGTTGAAGTTCGGCACCTTCGGCAGATCGTTGGCAGGCTGCGCCGCAAACAGCTGCGCCATTGCATCACTGGGCAGGGTTATGGCAAATCGTCCGCACATGCTGATTTCTAACCCAGGCTGCGGCGCATTTGCAAAGCCTCCCGCGGCGCAGGATTTTCAGCCGCCCTGACAGGATGATAGATAGGCCTCATGACTCTCCAGAACGATCTCCAGTCCGCCTTGGGTTTTCTCAACCAGGGCAAGTTCAAACAGGCGCTGAAGCAGTCCAAGGGCGGCATGAAACGGCACAAGAGCCACCCGGATTTCCCCAATATCGCCGGCATCTCCCTGTCCGGCCTGGGCAAGCACCGCGATGCCGTGCCCTATTTCAAAAAGGCGCTGGCGCTGGCCCCCGGCTTTCACGACGCCCGCAAGAACCTGGCGCAGACGCTTTTGTTCCTGCAGCAGGGCGAACCGGCAATGAAGCTGCTGGAGCGGGTGCTGAAGGACCAGCCCGGCGATCAGGCGGCACTCTATCTGCAGGCGCAGGCGCATCTGGTGATGAACGACGCCGAGGCCGCGATCGAAACCGCCACCGCCGCGCTGGCCCGCGACCCGCGCCAGCCGCGGATGCTGCGGCTGCGCGCCACCGCTTGGAACACGCTGGGCGATGAAAAGGCGACGCTGGCGGACTATCAGGCCGCGCTCAAGGTGAACCCCAACGACGCCGACGCGTTGCAGAACGCCAGCCTGCTGCTCGCCCGGCTGATGCGCCAGGACGAGGCCACCGAGGCCGCCCAAAAAGCGGTTGCCGTGGCCCCCCAGAACGTGGAGGCGCGCCGGCGCCTAGCCAGCCAGCTGATTTCCAACGGCGCAACCGCCGCCGCGCGCGAACACTGCCTGGCATTGCTGGAACTGGACCCCAAGGACACCCAGGTGCTGGAGATGCTGGCCCGCATCAGCAGCCGCGAGCAGAACGTGGAGCTGCTCCCCATCGCGCAGAAGGCACTGAAATCCGCCGCGCCCCGCTCCCTCGACCGCGCCAACGCCAGTTTCGCCCTCGCCCGTATTGCCGATCAGGCCGGCGACAAGGAGGCCTTCGCCGCCCATAACGACGAGGCGAACGCCTGCATGGCCGCCCAGACGCCCTATGACTACGAGGAAAGCGAGCGCCAGTTCACCCGCATCATGGCCGCCTTCCCGGAGGCGGTCACCCCGGTGGACACCGCGCCGGACGGCCCGCGCCCGATCTATGTGGTGGGGATGCCGCGCTCCGGCACCACCCTCACGGAAACCGTGATCGGCCTGCACCCCGATGTGTTCCCGCTGGGCGAACGCGGCGTGCCGGCCTTCCTGCTGTATCCCTATCTGGACAGGGATCAGGACTTCACGCCCGAGGCCGCCCGCAATTTCGTGGCCGAGGACATCAGCCGCCTGCCCGATATGCCCGAAGGCACGGCGGCCTATGTCGATAAGATGCCCGACAATTACCGTCTGCTGGGCCACCTTGGCACCGCCTACCCGGATGCACGGTTTGTTCATCTTTGCCGCGACCCGCGCGACGTGGCGCTGTCGATCTGGCGCGGCTATTTCTCCGGCAGCTCGCTCACCTATGCCTATGATTTGAAGGCCATGGCGCACCGCTTCAACCTCTATGGCCGGCTGATGCAGCACTGGCGGCAGGTGATGCCGGGCCGGATCTATGACCTGCGCTACGAAGACTTCGTGTCTGATATCGAGGGCGAAAGCCGCAAGCTCGCGGACTTCTGCGGACTGGAGTGGGTCGAGGACATGGCCCACCCGGAACGGCACGAGGGCCAGGTTCTGACGCTGTCGAACACCCAGGTAAGGCAGACTGCGCACACCCGCTCGATCGGCAAATGGGAGAAATACGCCGATGTCCTGGCGCCCTTCATTGGCGGGCTGGATCCGGAAATCTGGCCGGAAATCAAAGGGTAACGGCGGCTACTTGGTGTAGGCCTTGCGCGCGATCTCAATCCGCGCATCCATCATCGACATCTCTTTCAGGATCTCCTGCCGGCGGCTGCGGTCGCCGGTCTCCTGCAGCTCCGCCCGCAAGCGCTGCAACTCGCGCGACAGGCTGACGAACTCCGGCACCCCGCCGCTCTCACGCACCAGCCGGTTGACCAGCGCATTCTCCGGGTCGTCGCATTGCGGCAGCGGCTTGCCCGCGCCCTGCAGATTATAAAAGGCGCCGTCCTTCTCGGCGGCTTCGATCCGGGCATTGATGAGGTCGATCAGCGGGTGGTCCATGGCCGTATTCTGCCACGCGTTCTGACCGTGCGAAAGCCCCCGCCAGCCCGTTAACGAAGGGCCGGCGAAGGTTACCAGTCGCTAAAATTAATGCGGCAGCCCTCCTGCCCGAATGTTTCGCGCGCGAAACATTGGGTCCGGTCCGGACCTATGCGCCGCGGCCTATTTCACCAGCGCAATCCGCCCGTCGGTATAGGGAGTATAGGGGCCTTGCGCCGCCAGATACTCCGCCAGCACATCCGCCAGGTCGGGGCCGAAGTCATAGGCGTTCTTGTCGTCGCCTTCGAACATCGCATAGCCGTCGCCGCCGTTGCGGACGTAGTCGTTGGTCACCACCACATAGGTCTTGGCCGGATCAATCGGCACAAAACCCGCGCCCTCCGCCACCAGCACCTCCTTGACCCGGCCCGCGTTCGGAGCCACAGAAGCATCCCAGCTGAATGTCAGCCCCGCCACCTGCGGGAAGCGGCCCTTGACGTCCTCCACCTGGCTGACACCGTTCTCCAGCGCCTCGACCAGCGTCTTGCCGTCAATCTCAAAGGTCGACAGCGTGTTCTGGAACGGCAGGATGGTCAGCACCTCGCCCATCGTGACTTCGCCCGCATCCAGGCTGGCCCGGATGCCGCCGGAGTTCGCGATGGCAATGGTCACGCCCTGATCTTTGACCCGGTCCAGCATCGCATCGGCCACCAGATTGCCCATCTGGCACTCCTGCACGCGGCAGACATCGCGGCTGCCGTCGATGGGTTCCGCCGCTTCAGCAACCACCTTGTTGCGGATCTCGTCCAGCGGCTGCGCCAGTTCCGCGATCCGGTCCAGCGTGGCCGCATCTTCACTGACGGCGGCATCCATAATCAGGGGCTCGCCGTCCGCGCGGATCACATTGCCCGCGTCGTCGAAGGTCACGTTCAGCTCGCCCAGGAACTTGCCATAGGCATAGGCCTGCACGATCTGCACCCCGTTCACCACGGTCGGATACGGTCCAACAGCCTTGTCCGAGGTGTTGGACAGATAGGTGTTCGAATGCCCGCCCACGATCACATCCACCCCTGTGGTCTCCGCCGCCACCCGCTGGTCGACGCCATAGCCGGAGTGGCTGAGGACCACGATCTTGTTCACCCCGTCGGCGGTCAGCCGGTCCACCTCCGCCTGCACCGCCGCCACGGGGTCGGAGAACTGCACGTTCTTGCCGGGGCTTGCCAGTTCATGCGTGTCCTCCGGTGTCAGGCCGATCAGGCCGATCTTCTCGCCGCCGCGCTCGATCACGGTGGATTTCTTCAGCACATCCGCCAGCGCCGGTTCCGCGGACACATCCGCATTGGACATCAGCACCGGAAACCCCACCGCATCCATGAAGCCGCGCAGAACCTCCGGCCCGTCGTCGAATTCATGGTTGCCGACGGTCATCCCGTCATAGCCCAGCTTGGTCATGAACTCCGCCGCGGCCTTGCCCTTGTAATAGGTATAGAACAACGAGCCCTGGAACTGGTCGCCGCCATCGACAAGGATCGCATTCTCCGCCCGCGCCCGCGCGTCCGCAATCGCTGTCACCAGCCGCGCGGTGCCGCCGAAACACTTCCCCTCGGCCTGATCCTCGGCATCGCAGGTGCTGTCGTATTTGTTGATCGGCTCAAACCGCGAATGAAAGTCGTTGGTGTGCAGGATGGTCAGCCTGTACTCGGCCGCCGCTGCACCGGCGGTCAGGGCCAGGGCTGCAACCGACGTGAGAATGCGTGCAATCATGAGGAGCGCTCCCGTTGTTCTGTTTTAGAGAGAGCCTGCGCCCAAAGCCCGCGCCGGTCAAAGGGGAAAAGCCGGCCTGCCGCCTCCCCTTGCGTCAGCGTGACCAGCCGCCCCGCCTCCAATCCCCCTTGATTCCGCTGCAATCGCAGGGCATCAGGCGCTCATGCTGATTTACAAGATTTTCCGGGCGGACGAATGGGCCGCGCTGCAGGCCGAGGGCGAAACGCCCGGCGCGCCGATTGATGTTGCGGACGGCTACGTCCATTTCTCCACCGCCACCCAGGCGGCGGAAACCGCGGCCAAGCACTTTGCCGGCGCCGAGGGGCTGACCCTGTTGGCCTGCGATGCGGAAGCGATGGGCGGCGATTTGAAATGGGAAGTGTCACGCGGCGGCGCCGAGTTCCCGCATCTTTACCGCAATATCCGCATGAGCGATGTGGTCTGGGCCAAGCCGCTGCCGCTGGCGGAAGGCGTGCATCAGTTCCCCGAGGAGATGGCATGAAGCTGACGGAGAAGCTGGCCCTGGCGGCAATGCACCGGATTGATCCGGAGGCCGCGCACGGGCTGTCGATCAAGGCGCTGACCATGGGTCTGGCCCCGGCCCCCGGCCCGGTCACCTCTGCCCGGCTCAGGACCACGCTGGCGGGGATCGAGCTGCCGAACCCGGTGGGCCTCGCCGCAGGATATGACAAGAACGCCGAGGCGCTGGCGCCGCTGGCGAGGTCCGGCTTTGGCTTCATCGAGGTTGGCGCCGCCACCCCGCGCCCGCAGCCCGGCAACCCCAAGCCGCGCCTGTTCCGCCTGACCGAAGACAAGGCGGCAATCAACCGTTTCGGCTTCAACAACGAGGGCATGGAGGCGATCGGCATGCGCCTGTCGCAGCGGCCCAGCGATGCGGTCATCGGGCTGAACCTCGGCGCCAACAAGGACAGCGCCGACCGCGCTGCGGATTTTGCCAAGGTGCTGGCCCATTGCGGCGCGCATCTGGATTTCGCCACGGTCAACGTGTCCTCCCCGAACACCGAGAAGCTGCGCGACCTGCAGGGCAAGGCGGCACTGTCGGCGCTGCTGGCGGGCGTCATTGAAACCCGCAACAGCCTCAGCCGACGGGTGCCGGTGTTCCTGAAGATCGCCCCGGATCTGGACCGTGCAGGGATCGAGGACATCGCCGCCGTCGCCGTGGAAACCGGCATCGACGCGGTGATTGCCACCAACACCACCCTGTCGCGCGACGGTTTGCACAGCGCCCACAGGGATGAGGCCGGCGGGTTGTCCGGCGCGCCGCTGTTTGAGAAATCCACCCGGGTTCTGGCGCAGCTGTCGGAGCTTCTGGACGGCACCGTGCCGCTGGTCGGTGTCGGCGGCATCAGCACCGCGGAGCAGGCCTATGCCAAGATCTGCGCCGGGGCCAGCGCCGTGCAGTTCTACACTGCCATGGTCTATGGCGGGCTGTCGCTGGCCGGTGACATTGCCCGCGGTCTGGATGAATTGCTGGCCCGCGACGGGTTTGACAATGTGGCGCAAGCGGTTGGAACAAAACGGAAGGACTGGCTGTGATCACCTACTGGCATAACCCCCGCTGTTCGAAATCCCGCGCAGGTCTGGCGCTGCTGGAAGAACGCGGCGCTGACGTGCAGGTGCGGCTCTACCTGCAGGATGCGCCTTCGGTCGCGGAGATCAAGGCGGTGCAGGCGGCGCTTGGCGTTTCTGCGGTTCAGATGATGCGGACGGGCGAGAAGGTCTTCAAGGACCTGGGCCTGAGCAAGGACAGCGCCGAGGAAGATCTGCTGGCGGCGATGGCCGCGCATCCGGTCCTGATCGAGCGGCCGATTGCGATCAAGGACGGCCAGGCTGTGATCGGGCGGCCCACCGAGGCGGTTGAGGCGCTGCTGTAACCGTTTCCCGGCGCGGGAAACGGCCAAAAATCCTGCGAGGATTTTTTGGCGCGGAGCGCCTGTTTTCCGCGCCGGAAAACGGGCCGGAATTCCCGCGGAATTCCGGGCGGCTCAGGCCTCCACCTGGGCCTCCAGCCGCGGATAGCGCAGGCCCAGGGTCACTCCGCGGGCGATGTTCAGCACCATCAGCGACGCCCAAAGCCCGTGATTGCCGAACACCGGCACCAGCACCAGCAGCGCCAGCACGTAGACGCCGACCGCCTGCACCATCGCCCGGCGCATCTCGCGGGTCCAGGTGGCGCCGATATAGATGCCGTCAAACATGTAGCTCGCAACACTCAGCACCGGCGCCAGCACCACCCATAGCAAATAGGCACGGCCCGCGTCGCGCACCTCGGGCGCGGTGGCCATCAGGTCGATCACCGCAGGCCCGGCCAAGGCAAACCCCGCCCCCAGCAGCAGCGCGCCGCCAGTGCTCCATTGCGCGGCAATCACCGCTGCCCGGCGCAGCCGGGCGCGGGCGCGGGCGCCGACCGCCCCGCCCACCAGGGCTTCGGCGGCAAAGGCAAAGCCGTCGAGCGCAAAGGCAGTGACCGACAGGAACTGCAGCAGGATCTGGTTGGCGGCCAGGTTCACGTCGCCGACGCCGGAGCTGATGAACAGGAAAGTAGTGAAAGACCCCGTCAGCAGCACCGAGCGCACCATGATGTCGCCATTCACCTGCACCATCCGCTTGAGCCGCGCCGCGTCAAACACCCGCGCCCAGTCGCGCCACTGCTCGCCCGCAAAGGCATCGCGGCACAGGTACAGCCCCAGCGCCAGCCCGGTCCATTCGGCAATCAGCGTGGCCAGGGCCACTCCTTCGACGCCCCAGCCGAAGCCCAGCACGAACCACAGGTCCAGCACGATGTTCAGCCCGTTCATCCAGACCTGCAGCAGAAACACGCCGCGGGTGCGCTCCACCGCGATCAGCCAGCCGGTCACGGCATAAAGCGCAATGGTGGCGGGCGCGCCCCAGATGCGGATTTCCAGATAGGCGCGGGCCAGGCTTTCGACCTCGGGACTGGCAGGCGCCAGCGCAAAGGCGCCCCAGAACACGCCCGCTTGGGTAATGACAAAGACAGCCCCTGCGGCAAAACCCAGAAGCAGCCCGCGCATCAGCAGGGCTCCGGTTTCGGCCCAGTCCCCGGCCCCGCGCGCCTGAGCGGCCATGCCGGTGGTGCCCATGCGCAGGAAGCCGAAGATCCAGTACACCGCCGCCAGGATCGCCGCGCCGATGCCGACGGCGCCGATCGGTGCGGCCTGCCCCATCTGGCCGACCACGCCGGTGTCAACCGCGCCCAGGATGGGCACGGTGGCATTGGACAGGACAATCGGCAAGGCGATCCTGAGCACCCGGGCGTGGGTGATCCCGGTGTCGGCGCTAGTCATGAAATCAGCCTTCGCCGCTTGCGTCCTGCGGCATCAGGAAATGGCCGGTGGCCTGGGCAAACAGCTTGTCCTTGTGGTCCTGCCAGGCCTCCACATGCACCGAGGCATAGCGGCGCCCCGAACGGTTCACCCGGGCGCGGGCATAGGCATCGCGCGGCAGGCCGGAGCGCAGGTAGTCGACGGTGAAGTCGATGGTCTTGGGCTGGCGCGGCAGGTTGCCCTTGGCCATCTCGGCCGGGTCCAGATCGCCGGATTCGATGCGCGGCCACAGAAACGACCAGTTGAGCGTGATCATCGCCGTGATCTCCAGGAACGCCGCGGTCACGCCGCCGTGGATGGCCGGCAGAAACGGGTTGCCGATCAGCTTGTCCTCGAAGTTCAGCTGCGCCGTCAGCTCATCGCCGCGGCGGTCGAAGGTCACGTTCAGAAAGCGGATGTAGGGCACCGAATCCACCAGTGCCGACAGCGCGGCATCGCGGCGCTGCTTGACCACCTGGATCGGTTCGGGACGGGGGCGGCTCAAAACTTCTTCTCCACGGTAAAGGCGCCTGCGGCGGTGGCCACGGGACGGTCCGCGTCCTCATCCATCGCCACGGCGCGGACAAAGGCGACGGAGCGGGTGATGTGGTGGCAGGTGGCGCGGGTGGTGATTGCCTGGCCCGGCGTGGCGGGCCGCATGTAGTCGATGCGCAGGTCGATGGTGGCGGTGCCGCCGGGGGCCGAGGGGTGGCTCATCACCGCCGCGCCGCAGCATGTGTCCATCAGGGCTGAGACCGCGCCGCCGTGAATCACCCCGGTCGCCGGGTCGCCGATCAGCTTTTCGTCATAGGCCATCCGGATCTCTGCGGTGCCGTCGCCGATCTCCGTCAGCTTCATGCCCAGTTGCTTGGCATGGGGAATGGCTTCGATGAACTGGCGTGCGAGCTGGGTCTTGTCGGCCATGGGGCTGTCCCTTTGAAATCTCTGCCCTATCTTTGGCTGCGGCCCGGCGAAAGCGCAAGTGTGCCGCCACGGAGGTTGCACTGTTCGCTGCAAGTGCATAGGTTCCCGCCAAGGGAGAAGACGGATGACCGACAACAAATTGTCATTCAAGGAAATGTGCGCTGAGTTCGACGTGACACCGCGGACGCTGCGCTATTATGAATACATCGAATTGCTGCAGCCGGACCGCGAGGGCCGCTCGCGCTATTACGGTGCGCGGGAGCGTGCCCGGATGAAGCTGATCCTGCGCGGGCGCAAGTTCGGTTTTCAGCTGGAAGAGATCCGCCAGTGGCTGCTGATCTATGAGGAAGAGGGCAACGACGCCCAGAACCACGCCTTTATGGAAATGGCCGACCGCCAGCTGGCGGAGCTGGAAAAGCAGCGCGAACAGATCAACGAAGCCATTGAAGAGCTGAGCGCCCTGCGCGCCAGCACCAAGGCACTGCTGAAGTAGCCCCCGCGGCGCCGGCGCACTGGCGCTGCACTGTCTGGCAGGGCGCAGCAAACCTGCCAGCCGCCTGCAAATTCTTGAAAATTTTTCAGCCGCCACGCGCCTGCGCGCGGGTGCAGCCCTGCCACTCTCCTGGCGGGGCGGCCCGGTGTGCCGCGCGGTGCCGCCCGCGGCTTGCGGGAATCCGGATCAGCAGATTCGCCCCTTCCGCCCTGCCGGCCGCCGGGGGACGCGGCCTGATGCCCCTTCCCCCGAGCGCTACGTTACGTCACATTATGTTCGTTTTGCGAACTACTGCCGCGCTCAAAGTGACGCAACGTACAACTTACGTAAACGTAAAGTCAGTCTTGATCGAAACGCGAACTGCGACCAGCTTGGTGCTGCACCAAGCCGTAAGAGTGACGACGATGACCGAAGAAACCATGACCATCCGCGAGATGTGCGAGGCCTTTGACGTGACGCCCCGCACCCTGCGGTTCTACGAAGCCAAGGAACTGCTGTTCCCGATCCGCGACGGCCAGAAGCGGCTGTTCACCAAGCGCGACCGGGCCCGCCTGAAGCTGATTCTGCGCGGCAAGCGGTTCGGGTTCAGCCTGGAGGAAATCCGCCAGCTGCTGGACCTGTACCATGTCGGCGACCAGCAGGTGACTCAGCTGACCAAGACATTCGAGATTGCCAAGGACCGGCTCGACGACATGGAGCGCCAGCGCGAGGAGCTGACCGAGGCCATCGAGGATCTGAAAGACCAGCTCGCCTGGGGTGAAAAGATGATCGCCTCAATGCGGGCCCAGAAAAAGGCTGCCGAATAAGCAGCCGCCCTGCCCCGTCTGCCGGCCTGCCCGGCACCTGATCAAGTCCAACAAGACCCCCGAAGAGGACCCTAATGCCTTCTTATACAGCCCCCGCAAAAGACGCCCAGTTTATTCTGCATGATGTCCTGAAGGTCTCAGCCCAGGATATCCCCGGCTACCCCGAACTGGAGCCGGATTTCACCGGCGCCGTGCTGGAGGAAGCAGGCAAGATCGCCAGCGAAGTGCTGCACCCGCTGAACGTGGTGGGCGATCAGGAAGGCTGCCGCCTGGAAAACGGGGTGGTCTACACCCCCAAAGGGTTCAAGGACGCCTTTGAGCAGGTCAAGGAAGGCGGCTGGCCGGGCATCGACATGCCGGAAGAGTTCGGCGGCCAGAACATGCCTTATGTGATCGGCACCGCGGTGGGCGAGTTCTTCTCGGCCGCCAACCAGGCCTTCACCATGTACCAGGGCCTGACCCATGGCGCGGCCTCGGCGATCCTGGCGCATGGCACCGACGAGCAGAAGGCAACTTATCTGCCGAATATGGTCAGCTGCCAGTGGACCGGCACCATGAACCTGACTGAACCGCATTGCGGCACCGACCTGGGCCTGATGCGCACCAAGGCGGAACCGCAGGATGACGGCAGCTTCCGCATCTCCGGCCAGAAGATCTTCATCTCCTCCGGCGATCACGACATGGCGGAAAACATCGTGCACCTGGTGCTGGCCAAGATCCCCGGCGGCCCCGAGGGCATCAAGGGTGTGTCCCTGTTCATCGTGCCGAAGTTCCTGGTGAACGAGGACGGCTCCCTGGGTGAGCGCAACGGCGTTTCGGTCGGCAAGATCGAAGAGAAGATGGGCATCCACGGCAACTCCACCTGCGTGATGAACTATGACGGTGCGGTGGGCTGGCTCTTGGGCGAAGAGCACAAGGGCATGCGCGCCATGTTCACCATGATGAACGAGGCGCGTGTGGGCGTCGGCATGCAGGGCCTGGCGCAGGCCGAGGCCGCCTATCAGAACGCGCTGGAATACGCCAAGGACCGTCTGCAGGGCCGCGACGTGACCGGTGCCAAGAACCCGGACGGCCCGGCCGATCCGCTGATCGTGCACCCCGACATCCGCCGCTCGCTGATGGATCAGAAAAGCTTTGCCGAAGGCGCGCGCGCGTTCCTGCTGTGGGGCGCCACCCTGATCGACCAGGCACACCGCGCCGGCGACAAGGATGCCGACGGCCTGATCTCGCTGATGACGCCGGTGATCAAGGGCTTCCTGACCGACCAGGGCTATGACATGACCGTGCAGGCGCAGCAGGTCTATGGCGGCCATGGCTACATCGAGGAATGGGGCATGTCGCAATACACCCGCGACGCCCGCATCGCGATGATCTACGAGGGCGCAAACGGCGTGCAGGCGCTGGACCTGGTGGGCCGCAAGCTGGGCCAGCACGGCGGCAAATACGTTCTGGCGTTCTTCGACATGGTGAAGAGCTTCTGCCAGGAGAACAAAGACGTCTCGGAAGATTTCACCAAGGACTTCATCAAGCCCCTGCAGGCGGCCTCCAAGGATCTGCAGGCGGCCGGCATGTTCTTCATGCAAAGCGGCATGAAGGACCCCAATCAGGCGCTGGCGGGTTCTTATGACTTCATGCACCTGTTCGGCCACGTGTGCCTGGGCCTGATGTGGGCCCGGATGGGCAAGGCGGCGCAGGAAGCGCTTGACGCGGGGGCCGGTGACGCGGCGTTCTATGAGACGAAACTCGCAACCGGCCGGTACTATATGGCACGGCGGCTGCCCGCGACCAAACTGCACCTGGCCCGCATCGAAAGCGGCGCGGAGACAGTGATGGCGCTGGACGCAGACGCCTTCTGACGCCTGAGGGCGCCCCATCGCGGGGCGCCCGATACAGCCCCGGCCGGTGCCTTGACATGCAAAGGACCCGCATATGCCGAAACGCTTCCGCCTGACCCGCCGCTTCCCCGTCGCGATGACCGAGGACGGCTACCGCAAGCTCAGGAAATTTGCCCGGGAGGCGGGGCTGGACGAGGGAGAAGCGCTGTCATTCCTGTTCGAGCATTTCGACAGTGTGACAGACCAAGAAAACCTGACCCACCGGCTGCGGCTGTTCAACGCCGAGCTGGAGGCGCGCAAGAAGTAGGCCCGAACACGGCCAAGGGGAGAGAAATGACCACCACGCAGTCCGCATGGATGACGGAAGAGCACCAGATGCTTGCCGAAATGACGGCCCAGTTCATCACCAATGAATGGGCGCCCAAATTCGAGACCTGGCGCAAGCAGGGCATGATGGACCGCGGGACCTGGCAAGAGGCCGGCGAGCTGGGCCTGCTGTGCCCATCGGTGCCCGAGGCCTACGGCGGCGCGGGCGGCGATTTCGGCCATGAGGCGGTGATCCTGATGGAAGGCAGCCGCGCCAATCTGGCCAGCTGGGGCCACGGCATCCATTCGGGCATCGTGGCGCATTACATCCTGGCCTACGGCACCGAAGAGCAGAAACAGCGCTGGCTGCCGAAGATGGTGACCGGCGAGCTGGTCGGCGCGCTGGCGATGACCGAGCCTTCGACCGGCTCCGACGTGCAGGCGATCAAGACCAAGGCGGTGAAGGACGGCAACGCCTACCGGCTGTCCGGGCAAAAGACCTTCATCACCAACGGCCAGCACGCCAACCTGATCCTGGTGGCGGCCAAGACCGACCCGGCCGCGGGCGCCAAGGGCGTCTCGCTGGTGGCGGTGGAAACCGACGGCGCCGCGGGCTTCAGCCGCGGCCGCAACCTCGACAAGATCGGCTGCCATGCGGCGGACACCTCGGAGCTGTTCTTCAGCGATGTGGAGATCCCGCCGGAAAACATCCTCGGCGGCGCCGAGGGCCAGGGCTTCTACCAGATGATGCAGCAGCTGCCGCAGGAGCGGCTGATCATCGCCTGCGGCGCGGTCGGCGCGATGGAAGGCGCGGTGGAGCGCACCGTGGCCTACTGCAAGGAACGCGAGGCCTTTGGCGGCCCGATCCTGCAATTCCAGAACACCCGCTTCAAGCTGGCCGAATGCCTGACCAAGACCAAGGTCGCACGCGCTTTCCTGGATGAGTGCATTGCCGAGCACCTGGAGGGCCGCTTGAGCGTCGAGAAGGCGGCCATGGCGAAATACTGGATCACCGACACCCAGGGCGAAGTGCTGGACGAATGCCTGCAGCTGCACGGCGGCTACGGCTATATGCAGGAATACGCCGTGGGCGAGATGTGGGCTGACGCCCGGGTGCAGCGGATCTACGGCGGCACCAATGAGATCATGAAGGAGCTGATTGCGCGGTCGCTGTAACCGCAGGGGCCGCGGCGGCACCGCGGGAGGCCGATGATGGAATGTGAGTATTTGGGGAAAGATGAAGCAAGGGCAGTGTCCCTGCCCCCAAGCCTTCGCCAAATGGGCAGGGACGTCTTCACCTTTCACGGCCATCGGCTCTCCAGCCTGTGCCGCAGGACCAAGGTAGCACGCCGCGCAAGGACGCAGGTTAACGCCCCATCATCTTTCCAAAAATACTCCACCGGGGTGCGGGGGTGTGAAACCCCCGCTCCGCCAGCAGACACAGGGAGCAACATATGACACTCAAACTGCATTGCTTCGGCGAAAGCGGCCATTCCTATAAGGCGGCGCTGGCGCTGGAGCTGTCGGGCCTGGCCTGGGAGCCGGTGTTTGTCGATTTCTTCGGCGGCGCGCACCGCAGCGACGACTACCGCGGCCTCAACGTGATGGCGGAGGCGCCGGTGCTGGTGGACGGTGATGTGCGGCTGTCGCAGTCCGGGGTGATCCAGCAGTATATCAGCGACAAGACCGGCAAGTTCGCAGGCCGCCCGGAGGACAAGTACGAAGTCCTGCGCTGGATCCTGTGGGACAACCACAAACTGTCCAGCCAGGCTGGCATGACCCGTTTCCTGATGAATTTCATCCCCGAGGACAAGCGCCCGCAGGAGGTGATCACCTTCATGCAAGGAAGGCTGAAGGCTGCCTTCAGCACCCTGAACACCCATTTGCAGGGCCGCGAGTGGATCGTGGCCGATGGTCTCACCAACGCCGATCTGACCTGCTGCGGCTACCTGCTTTACCCGGAGCCATTTGGCTTCGACCGGGCCGATTGGCCCCATATCGACGCCTGGCTGGACCGCATCAGCGCCCTGCCCGGCTGGAAACACCCCTATGACTTGATGCCCGGCAACCCGTCGGACCGGGCCTGAGGAGAGCACGATGACAGACGCATATATCTATGACGCGCTGCGCACCCCGCGCGGCAAGGGACGCAAGGACGGCTCCTTGCATGAGGTGACCTCGGTCCGCCTGTCCGCCCTGACGCTGAACGCGATCAAGGAGCGCAACAACCTGGAAGGCCACGCGGTCGAGGACGTGATCTGGGGCAACGTGACCCAGGTGATGGAACAGGGCGGCTGCCTGGCGCGCTCGGCGGTTCTGGCCTCGGACCTGGATGAGCGCATCCCGGGCCTCGCCATCAACCGTTTCTGCGCCTCCGGCATGGAAGCGGTGAACCTGGCGGCGAACCAGGTGAAGGGCGGCGCGGGCGATGCCTATATCGCTGGCGGCGTGGAGATGATGGGCCGGGTGGCCATGGGCAGCGACGGCGCGGCAATTGCGGTTGATCCGAGCCTCGCGATGGAAACCTATTTCGTGCCGCAGGGCATCTCCGCCGACATCATCGCAACCGAATACGGCTTTACCCGCGATCAGGCGGACGCATTGGCGATGGAATCGCAGCGCCGTGCCGCCAAAGCGTGGGAAGAGAAGCGGTTCGAGAAGTCGGTGATCACCGTCAAGGACCAGAACGGCCTGCCGATCCTGAGCCATGACGAATACATGCGCCCCGGCACCGACATGCAGACGCTCGGCTCGCTGAACCCCGCGTTCCAGATGATGGGCGAGCAGATGCCGGGCTTTGATAAGGTCGCCATGCTGAAATACCCGCATCTGGAGCGGATCAACCATATCCACCATGCGGGCAACTCCTCCGGCATCGTGGATGGCGCTGCGGCGCTGCTGATCGGCAACAAGGCGTTCGGCGAGAAGCACGGCCTGAAGCCGCGCGCGCGGATCAAGGCGACCGCCAAGATCGGCACCGATCCGACCATCATGCTGACCGGCCCGGTGCCGGTGACCGAAAAGATCCTGGCCGACAACGGCATGCAGATCGGCGACATCGACCTGTTTGAGGTGAACGAGGCCTTCGCCTCGGTCGTGCTGCGCTTCCAGCAGGCGTTTGACGTCGATCCGGAGCTGGTCAACGTCAACGGCGGCTCCATCGCCATGGGCCACCCGCTGGGCGCCACCGGCGCGATCATCATCGGCACCCTGCTGGATGAACTGGAGCGTCAGGACAAGCAAACCGGCCTCGCCACCCTGTGCATCGCTTCGGGCATGGGCGCCGCAACGATCATCGAGCGGGTCTGATGCCGAAGCTGGACCTATCCCAACTGCCCTGGCGGACCGGATCGGGTTACCCCGGCAAGCTGGCGGAGGCCTGCAAGGGCCGCAGCGTCCAGCCGCTGGGGGATCCGGGCGGGCTCAGCCAGTTCGGCGTCAACATCGTGCGGCTGGAGCCGGGCGCGATGTCGTCGCTGCGCCATTACCACATGGAGCAGGACGAGTTCGTGATGGTGACCGAGGGCATCTGCACCCTGATCGACGATCAGGGTGCGCATGAAATGCAGCCCGGCGATTGCGCCGCCTTTCCGGCGGGCGAGGCGAACGGCCACCACCTGGTGAACCGTTCGGACAAGCCCGCGGCGTTTCTGGTGGTAGGGACCCGCACTTCGACCGAGACCGGCTATTACAGCGATATGGACATGATGGTGAAATTTGCCGGAGGGCAGTTCACCTTCACCCGTAAGGACGGCAGCCCGCTGACGGCTGACCAGACTGGAGAAGATACATGAGCGATTTCAAATACAACGTGGACGCAGACGGCGTCGCAATCATCACCTGGGACGCCGAAGGCAAGTCCATGAACGTCCTCACCCGCGAGGCCTTTGGCCTGGTTGAGGAATACGTGGACCGGGCGCTGGCAGACGAGGCCGTGAAGGGCATCGTGATCACCAGCGGCAAGAAGGACTTTGCCGGCGGCATGGACCTGAACGTGCTGGCCACCATCCGCGAGGAGTCGGGCGAGAACCCGGCCCAGGGCCTGTTCGACTTCACCATGAGCGGCCACCGCATCCTGCGCAAGCTGGAGCTGGCGGGCATGGACCCCAAGACCAAGAAGGGCGGCAAGCCGGTGGCCTGTGCGATCAACGGCACCTGCGCCGGTATCGGCACCGAGATTGCGCTGGCCTGCCACCACCGGGTGATGACCGACAACCCGAAGGCCAAGATTGGCCTGCCGGAAATCATGATCGGCATCTTCCCCGGCGGCGGCGGCACCACGCGGTACTCCCGCATGGTGGGCGCGATGGCAGCGGCGCCGGTGCTGCTGGAAGGCAAGATGATGGACCCGAAGAAGGCCAAGGGCGCGCAGCTGATCGACGCGGTGTCTGAGGATCCGCTGGCCGCGGCCAAGGAATGGGTGCTGAACGCCAAGGATGCCGACCTGGTCAAGCCTTGGGACGCCAAGGGCTACAAGATGCCGGGCGGTGCGCCCTATCACCCCGCTGGCTTCATGACCTTTGTTGGCGCCTCCGCGATGGTGCATGGCAAGACCCAGGGCGCCTTCCCGGCGGCCAAGGCGCTGCTGTCGTCGATCTATGAGGGCGCGCTGGTCGATTTCGATACCGCGCTGAAGATCGAAGCGCGCTGGTTCACCAATGTGCTGATGAACCCGTCGTCCTCGGCGATGATCCGCAGCCTGTTCCTGAACAAGCAGGCGCTGGAAAAAGGCGCGGTGCGGCCCGCCGGCGTGCCGGACCAGTCGGTGAAGAAGATCGGCGTGCTGGGTGCCGGCATGATGGGCGCAGGCATCGCGCTGGTCTCGGCCCAGGCCGGCATGGAAGTGGTGCTGATCGACCGCGACCAGGACGCCGCCGACAAGGGCAAGGCCTATTCCGCGGCCTACATGGACGCCGGCATCAAGCGCGGCAAGGCGACCCAGGAGAAGAAAGAGGCGCTGCTGGCGCAGATCACCGCGACTCCGGACCTGGACGCTCTGAAGGGCTGCGACCTGATCATCGAGGCGGTGTTCGAGGATCCGGGCGTCAAGGCCGAGATGACCCAAAAGGTCGAGGCGGTTATCCCCGAAGACTGCATCTTTGCCTCCAACACCTCTACCCTGCCGATCACCGAGCTGGCCAAGGCCTCCAGCCGTCCGGAGCAGTTCATCGGCATCCACTTCTTCTCGCCGGTCGAGAAGATGTTCCTGGTGGAGATCATCAAGGGCAAGGAAACCGGCGACCGTGCGGTGGCCAAGGCGCTGGATTACGTGCGCCAGATCCGCAAGACGCCGATCGTGGTCAACGATGCGCGCTTCTTCTACGCCAACCGCTGCATCATCCCCTACATCAACGAAGGCATGCGGATGATCACCGAGGGCGTCAGCCCGGTGCTGATCGACAACGCCGCGCGGCAGCTGGGCTTCCCGGTCGGGCCGGTGCAGCTGACCGATGAGACCTCGATTGATCTGGGCGCCAAGATTGCCCGCGCCACCAAGGCGGCGATGGGCGATGCCTATCCGAAAAGCCCGGCGGATGACCTGATCTTCTGGATGGAGGACCAGGGCCGTCTGGGGCGCAAGGCCAATGCCGGCTTCTTCGAGTATGACGACAAGGGCAAGCGCGCCGGTTACTGGAAGGGCCTGCAGGAGAAATACCCGCTGGCGGCAGAGCAGCCCGATCTGATCGAGGTGCAGGAACGGCTGATGTTCGCGCAGGTTCTGGAAGCGGTGCGGGCGCTGGAGGAAGGCGTGCTGATGGACATCCGCGAGGGTGACGTGGGCGCGATCCTGGCCTGGGGCTTCGCGCCCTGGTCGGGCGGGCCGCTCAGCTGGCTCGACATCCTGGGCACGCCCTATGCCGCCGATCGCTGCGACAGCCTGACGGAGAAGTTCGGCGAGCGCTTCTCCTGCCCGGCGCTGCTGCGCGAGATGGCGGAGAAGGGCCAGAGCTTCTACACCCGTTTCGCCCCGGAAAAATCCGCGGCGGCCTGACGGCAGATCTGAGAATCAAAACGGCCGGGGTTTTGCCCCGGCCGTTTTTCTGTTCCATCCATCTGGCGCGGCTCAGCTCAGCGTCGGCTGGTACTCCGCCCCGGCCAGTGCGGCACCAGGCGCGGTCCAGTGCTCATCCTCGGCCATCAGCGACAGCACCAGCCCGCGCGCCTCTTCCGGCGGCAGCACCCTGTAGGCGCTTTCCTCCTGATAGACCCGGCCGCACATCAGGTCGCGCGGGGCCGCGGAAAATCCCAGCATCCCGGCCTCCAGATAGATCACCTGATCCTGGGCAAACCGCGGCGTGACCAGATCCAGCTGCGCGCCCGGATGCATCCGGCGGATGCCGCGGTAGCCCTCCAGCGCGCAGGCCGGCACCACCGCAAAAGGATCACCCAGGGCGTCCTCCACCAGCTCGCTCTCCAGCAGCACGCCCTGATCCGGCATCAGCCACAAGGGCACCCGGTTCATCAGCGCATCACGCGGCACCAGCAGCGGGCAGCGGGCCGGTTCCAGCTCCCCCTCGCCCGGCAGGATGGTTTCGCGCTGCAGTTCCACGATGGTCTGCATCCCGTGATCGAAGGTCAGCACCTTGTCGCCCGCCATCAGCGCCTCCACCGGGCGCCAGCCCAGGCTGGAGGCCACATGGGTGCCTGCCAGGAAGCCGCCCTGCCCCACGGGGATCAGGGGAAACCCGCTGTTCATGGCCCGTCCCATCGAGACCTGCGAGCGTTTCAGAAGCCAGTCCAGCATCCGCGTTCCTTTCCTGCGGCCCGGGCAGCGCGCCCGTTCGGCCCGTTCCGGATCTGCCTTCACCCGCGGCGGCAACAGCGCGCAAATGCGGTAAAATCCGGTCAATGTTCACGTCCCTGCGCCAATCTGCCTGCGGCCCCCGGATTGGTCCCCGGACCGGCAGAACCGGCGCTGTTTCCTGTCATTGGGATAGGAGAGAATCGTTAAAAGAGTATTCAAATTGCGCGATATCCTGCGCGCAGGCTTTGGCCACCGCCTCCGCCGCGGCCGCGTCGTAATAGGGCCGCCAGTCCCGCTGCCGCCCGCTTTCATTGACCCGGGGCAGTTCCAGCGAAAACCCGAGATGGTCAAACAGCGGCCGGGCATCGGTTTGAAACCGCTCCAGCCGGATATAAAGCTGGCACTGCTCCGTCCCGTCGGCATGGCGCATGTAGGAGGCCGCCGGGCTGGCCCGGAAGGCGCTGATGGTCTGCGGATGCTGCACGAAGGCGCGGAACGCCAGGCTTTGCGCCAGGGCGACGGCGGGATGATCGAAGCTCTGCGTCTGCAGCCAGTGGTAATAGCTCACCGCCCGGTCCCAAGGATTGCGCACCAGGGTGAAAGCAAACAGGCCGCGCAACTGTTCCTGCGGCAGCAGCCCGTCGATATCGGCCAGGGTGGAGTGCTTCCACAGCCGTCCGCGCGCCTGCGCGCCCTGCAGGCGGCGGCGGCGCTTCAGCGCCTTGGGGGTGTCGCCCAGCATCATGTCATCCGCCATGGCACGCGCCTCCAGCGCCAGCGCCAGCGCGGTGCCGCCGGTCTTGGGGATATGAATAAAGACGTATTGGCGGCCTTGCGACAGGATCATGCGCCGACCCTAGGATATTGATCCGCACATGGAAATGCAGATCTGCACCTTGCGGTGCAGGCCTCCGGCGGGAGTATTTGGGGAAAGATGAAAGCGCAGCGCGGCCCGCCCTTTCACCTTTTCGAAAATACTCCGGGGTGAATTGGCCCCGAGGGGCCAAGAGGGGCAGCGCCCCTCTTCTAACATTAACCTGCGGGGCAGCGCCCCTCTTCCAGCATTAACCTGCGGGGCAGCGCCCCTCTCCTTTATCTTGAGCGCAGCGCGATGGTGGTCCCGGCGGTGATGATCAGTGCGATCCCCAGCATCTGCCAGATGTTCAGCGCCTGTCCCCAATAGGCCCAGGCAACGCCGGGGCCGACGATCATCACTGAATATTCAAAGACCGCGACATAAGACGCCTCGCCCAGCTGGTAGGCCTTGGTGATCAGGAACACGCCGGCGACCGCGGCGCAGCCCTGCAGCAGGATCAAGTGCGAAACCTCCCACAGCGGCCAGACCCAGCCGCGGGTGACAAAGCCATCCGCACCCGCGGGCACGGCCTGCGGCCAGATCTCCAGCCCCGCCAGCAGCATCGCGCCCAGCAGCCCCTGCACCAGCAGGTAGACAAACAGCATCGCCACCGTGCTTTCGCCCTGGCAGTAAAGACCTGTCGCCAGGGAGCCGAGCGCATAGAACAGCCCGCCCGCCACCGGCACCAGGATCAGCCAGTTAAAGGCGGCCGGGTCCGGCTGCAGCACCATCAGGACGCCGGCAAAGCCGCACAGCACCGCGGCAATCCGGATCCAGCCGATCCGCATCCTCAGGAACAGCACGGAGATCACCACGATCAGGATCGGCGAGGTGAACAGCCCCGCCAGCGCCTGGGCAATCGGCATCAGCGCCACCGCGGAGAAGTAGAACACCATCGACACCGCCACCAGCACCGCCCTGAGCAGCACCGCGCCAAAGTTCCGGGGGCTGAGCCCGCCCAGCCCGGCGCGCGCCATCATCCACAGGAACGGCAGCGCGACAAATGTGCGCAGCAGGTAGAACTGGCCCAGCCCGATGGTCTCCGCCAGCAGCGGCACCGCATTGTCTGTGATGCCGATAATCAGCATGGCGGCCAGCATGCACTGGGCAGCAGCGGCCTGGCTGCCGCCTTCATGGCTGAGGGTTGCTGTTTGTTTCATACCCTTCCCATTGCCCGCAACTTTCCGCAATATCTGTCCCCTAAGCGACACCAAAGTGATTCAGGGGAGGAAACTGATGGGGTGGATGGCGGATGAAACCGGTCTGGAGAAGACCGCCGCAAATTATGTGCCGCTGACGCCGCTGTCGCATCTGCAGCGGGCGGCGCAGGTGTTTCCGGACCATCTGGCGGTCAGCTATGGCAAGCACCGCAAGACCTATGCCGAGTATCATGAGCGCTGCACCCGCCTGGCCTCCGGCCTGGCAACGCTGGGGGTGAAGCCCGGCGATGTGGTCGCGACCTTGCTGCCGAACATCCCCGCTCAGGCGGAGGCGCATTTCGGCGTGCCGGCCTGCGGTGCGGTGCTGAACACCATCAACACCCGGCTGGACGTAGGCACGGTTGCCTATATCTTTGAGCACGGCGGGGCCAAGGCGGTGCTGGTCGATCCGCAGTTTCTGGAACTGGCAGAGGCCGCGGTGGAGGAGATGGAAGGCCCTGCCCCGGTCCTGATCGAGGTGGCTGATGATCAGGCAAGCTGGCACGCCACCGGCCGCCACATGGAATACGAGGCGCTGCTGGCCAGCGGCGATCCGGACTTCCGGTGGGTCATGCCCGAAGACGAATGGGAGAGCCTGGCGCTGAACTACACCTCCGGCACCACCGGGCGGCCCAAGGGCGTGGTCTATCACCACCGCGGCGCCTATCTGATGACCATGGGCACGGTGGTGTCCTGGCGGATGGTGCTGCATCCGGTCTATCTGACCATCGTGCCGCTGTTCCACTGCAATGGCTGGAACCACACCTGGATGATGCCGCTGATCGGCGGCACCCTGGTCTGCTGCCGCGATATCAGCGCGCAGAACATCTACAACGCCATCCATTACGAGGGCGTCACCCATTTCGGCGGCGCGCCGATCGTGCTGAACATGCTGGTCAACGCGCTGGACGAGGAACGCCGCACCTTCGGCCACACGGTGGAGGTCTTCACCGCGGGCGCCCCGCCTGCCCCGGCGACACTGTCGAAGATCGAAAACCTCGGCTTTAACATCACCCATGTCTACGGGCTGACCGAAACCTTCGGCCATGTCACCGAATGCTACTGGAAGGCGGGGGACTGGGACGGGCTGGACAAGGCGGGCATTGCCGCCAAGAAATCCCGCCAGGGCGTCGCGATGCCGATGCTGGAGCCGGTGGTTGTGCGCGACAGCGATCACAACGTGCTGCCGATGGACGGCCAGAGCCAGGGCGAGATTGCGCTGCGCGGCAATGTGGTGATGAAAGGGTACCTCAAGAACCCGGAGGCCACGGCCGAGGCCTTCAAGGGCGGCTATTTCAACTCCGGCGACCTCGCGGTGCAGCACCCCGACGGCTATATCCAGATTGCGGACCGCGCCAAGGACATCATCATCTCCGGCGGCGAGAACATCTCCTCTGTCGAGGTGGAGGGCGTGCTGATGGCGCATCCTGATGTGCTGCTGGCCGCGGTCGCGGCGATGCCGGATGAGAAATGGGGCGAGGTGCCTTGCGCCTTTGTCGAGCTGAAGCCGGGCGCCAGCACCGACGAGGCGGCGCTGATCGCCTTCTCGCGTGAGACGCTGGCCGGCTTCAAGGCGCCGAAGAAAGTGGTGTTTCAGGAGCTGCCCAAAACCTCCACCGGCAAGATCCAGAAGTTCGAGCTGAGAAAAATCGCAAAGAACCTGTAATTTCCGGCTGTGAAGGCGATCCGGGGCGGCAAAGCAAATTGCCGCCCCTGTTTTATGTGATTAATCTGGCGGCAATGATAATCACGGGGGCCGGGCGGGCTGCATGACGGCATTAAAGGAATTCGAGCGGCTGGAGGCTGCGGGCTTGTGGCGCGCAGATCCTGAGGCGCAGCGGCGGGATGTGATCATCTCGCTGGGCGATGCGACGCTGACGATTGCTAGCATGAACGACCGGCCGCTGGCGCATTGGTCGCTGGCGGCGGTGGAGCGTGCCAATCCAGGAGAATTCCCTGCCCTGTTCCACCCCGATGGCGACCCCGGCGAGACGCTGGAAATCGCCGAGGACGAAACCGCCATGCTGGAGGCGATTTCCCGGGTGCAGAACGCCATCGGCCGCTCCCGCGCGCGGCCTGGGCGGCTGCGGGCGGTCAGCATCCTGGGCATGCTGGCGCTGGTGATGGCGCTGCTGGTGCTGTGGCTGCCCGGCGCCGTCACCCGCCACGCGGTCAGCGTGGTGCCTGAGATCAAGCGCAAGGCCATCGGCCAGGCGCTTTTGGGGCGGATCGAGCGGGTCTCCGGCCCGGCCTGCGCCACGCCGGAGGCGGCGCCGATCCTGAAGACCCTGGCACAGCGCACCGGGGTGCGGCAGCTGGCGGTCCTGCGCTCCGGCATTCCCGGCAGCCTGCATCTGCCCGGCGGCATCGTGCTGCTGAACCGCGCCTTTGTGGAGGATTTCGAGGATCCGGCGGTGGCGGCCGGCGCAATTCTGGCGGAACGCGCCCGCGCGGAGGCCAGCGACCCGATGTTTGAGCTGCTGGAGGCGGGCGGGGTTCTTGCCACCTTTAGACTGCTGACCACCGGCGATGTGGACCGCTCCACGCTGGACGCCTATGCCGAGGCCACCCTGGCCAGCCCGCGGCCTGCGCTTACGGACCAGGTGCTGCTGGCGGAATTTGCCCGCGCCGCCCTGCCCTCCTCGCCTTATGCGTATGCGCTGGATATCACGGGTGAATCGGTTCTGGGGCTGATCGAAGCCGACCCGATGGCCGGCCGCGAGCTGGAGCCAGTGCTGAACGACCGCGACTGGGTGCAGCTGCAAAACATCTGCGGCTGATCCCGTCCTCGGCCCTGCGGCCCGCTGCCGAAACCCTGCCAATCGCCCAAATGCGCCGGATCTGCTAGGATCGTCAAATCTGCGCAAACGCGAGTTCAGGGGGGATGGAGCCATGCCGGAGACTGCAGCCAGCTTTACGGGGGATATTCCAGGCTTTTACGACAGGGGCCTGGGGCCGGTTATTTTCTGTGACTATGCGGATGACCTGGCCGCACGGTGCCGCGGCCACAGCCCGCAAAACGTGCTGGAACTGGCGGCGGGAACCGGCATTGTCTCGCAACGGCTGAGGCAGAGTTTGCCGCCGGACTGCAAGCTGACTGTCACCGACCTGAATGAACCGATGCTGGCCCTGGCAGAGGCGAAACTGTCCGGCGCCGCCAATGTTACCCTGCAAGCCGCCGATGCGATGGCGCTGCCCTTCGACGATGGCAGCTTTGACCTGGTTGCCTGCCAGTTCGGGGTGATGTTCTTTCCCGACAAACCCGCTGCCTTCCGGGAAGCCGCGCGGGTGCTGAAGCCCGGCGGGCGGTATGTCTTCAGCGTCTGGGCGCCGATGGCGCAGAACCCGTTTGCCGAAATCGCCGACAGCGAGGCCGCCCGATTTTTCCCGGATGATCCGCCGGGGTTCTACAAGGTTCCGTTCCATTACGGCGACCCCGAAGCGGTGAAGGCGGATCTGAATGGCGAGGACTGGGCCGGCACCGGCCATGAAGAGGTTACGCTGGACAAAGCCCTGCAGGATCCGGAAAAATTCGCGGAAGCGCTGGTCTATGGCAATCCGTTGATCGACGAAATCCGCAGCCGGGGCGGCGTGGATCCCGACGAGGTTGCAAGCGCCATTCTGGACGCCCTGCGCACCCGCCTGGGGCCGCCGCCGCTGCGGATGCCCCTGGCTGCCCATGTCTTTACCTGCCGGCGGCAGTAGCGCCCGGGTCCGAGCCGTCATCGGGCGGCACCCGGGCAGGCAATGGAAAAAGGCCGGGCAGCAGCCCGGCCTGTTCATCCGCTTGCCCGCAGGACGTTATTTGCTGAGCCGGGCGCCGTTGAAACCGGCTTGCTGCGCCTTGGCCAGCGCGGCGGCAGCCTGGCCCTCGTCCCGGTACGGTCCCGCCATCACAACCTTGTAGGGCTGACCCTTGCGGCTGACGGTTCCCAGACGCACCGGCAGCCCCGTTGCGGCCAGCTTGCGGGCCGCGGCGCGGGCCTGATCCGCGTCTGCGTAGGTCGCGGCCCGGACATAGCGCGGTGCCGCGGCGGCGTGGTCCGGTGCCTTTGCGCCCGGTGCCGAGCGGGTGGACAGGCGCAGCCCGGTTTCCTTTGCCTCAGCCGGGCTGCGGCGGGCCTCGCGCGGCAGTCTTACCGTGGGACGGTCCAGCGGCAGCTGCACTAGGCGGCGCGGCACCTCGTCGTTCCAGACCCGCGCCATCTGCGCGTCCCCCTGCGGCGAGCGCAGGCCGCGCATCGGGTTCAGGCGGCCGTCTTCGCGCTCAACCCTCAGATAGCCGGGCGGGACCTGGGCCGCGCCGGTCACCACCGCAGGCCGCACCGTGCGCACCGCGCGCTGCGGGTTGAGGCGGCCATCGGTCCAGACAGGCCGGTAGCCCTGGGGCACCTGGAAACTGTTGCTGAGGCGGCGCTCCTGGTAGATGTGGGTCTGCACCACCCGGGTGTTCGGCGTCAGCGCCACGGAGGACTGCGGCACAGCGGCGGCGGGCGCCGGGGCTGCTTGCACCACTTTCCTGACAGCGGGCGCAGGCGCAGCAGCGGCGGCCACGGCAGGTGCCGGGCGGGCGCTGGCGGTTTGCGGTGTGCGGCGCGGTTTTGCGGTGGCCGCCACCTGGGGCGGCGGGCTGGCCGCAGGCCGCGCGGAAGCGGCCGGCGCGGGGTCCGCCGTCTGCGCGGGCTGCTGGCTGGGCTCCAGCGTGATCAATTCCGGCGCCGCGGCGCGCGGCTGCTGCTGGGTGGTTCCGGCCAGCTGGGTCGGCTGCAAACCGCAGATCTGCTTGCGCGAGCGCGTCACCTGCGGCACCCAGGTCACGTTGCCGTCGATGCCTGCCCGGATGTAGACGCAGCCGCGGCTGTCGACAAATTGCCGCCCGTCGTAGGAGGCCGGCGGATATTCGGCGGGCGGGCTGGTTGGGCGCAGGGTTTGTGCCTGTACGCCTGCTGCGCCTGAAGCCCCCGTGATGATGGCCAGTGCAATAATTCTAGTTATTTTCATTCCTGAGCCCCACAAAATATGGCTGCAGGATGCCTGACTCTGGCCTGTGAGTAAAGATTCTGCGGCAACAATACGGCTGCACCCGGGCAATTTTCGCGCCAATTGGAGCAAAGGGTTGCAGGGGCCGGGTCTGCCGGAAAGCGGCCAAGGCGCGCTGGGGCGCCTTGGCGCGGAGGCGGTTACTTGGTGCCGAACATCCGGTCGCCGGCATCGCCCAGGCCCGGCAGGATATAGCCCTTGGCGTTGATTTCGCGGTCCAGCGACGCGGTGACGATCGGCACATCCGGGTGCGCCTGCTTCATCCGGGCAACGCCTTCGGGCGACGCCAGCAGGCACAGGAAACGGATGTTGTTGGCGCCGGCTTCCTTCAGCAGGTCGACGGCAGCGGCAGAGCTGTTGCCAGTCGCCAGCATCGGGTCCACCGCGATCACCAGACGGTCCTTCAGCCCTTCGGGCGCCTTGAAGTAATACTGCACCGGCTCCAGGGTTTCCTCGTCGCGGTAAAGGCCGACAAAGCCGACGCGGGCCGAGGGGATCAGCTCCAGCACGCCGTCCAGCATGCCGTTGCCCGCCCGCAGGATCGACACCAGCGCCAGTTTCTTGCCGGCCAGGATCGGCGCTTCCATTTCCTCCATCGGGGTTTCGATGGTGGTGGTGGTCAGCGGCATCTCGCGGGTGATTTCATAGGCCAGAAGCTGGGTGATCTCGCGCAGCAGGCGGCGGAAGCCCGCAGTGGACGTGCCCTTGTCCCGCATCAGGGTCAGCTTGTGCTGCACAAGCGGGTGATCAACAACGGTCAGGTGGTCGGTCATGGGGCACTCCTCAGATTTGGTTGCAGCGCTTTTACGGGCTTGGCCGCGGCAGGCAAGCGGGTTTTGACCATGAGGTCAAAGAAAACTCTTGCCCGGGCCTTGGGCCGGGACGTTCAGATGGGCCGCGACAGAGACGCCCACATCGGCGAATTTGACCTGCCCGATGGGGCCTGCGTCAAGCCCTGCGATCAGAACCGGCACCTGTTCGCGCGTATGGTCGGAGCCGGGCCAGCTGGGATCGTTGCCGTGATCGGCGGTCAGCACCAGAATATCGCCCTGGCGCAGCTTGGGCAGCAGGCGGCCCAGTTCGGCGTCGAACCACTCCAGCGCGCGGGCGTAGCCGGAGATGTTGCGGGTGTGGCCGTAGAGGCTGTCGAATTCGACGAAGTTGGCGAATGTCAGGCTGCCGTCCTCCGCTGTCTCCACCGCGTCAAACAAATGCTCCATCAGCTTGGCATCAGAGCCTTTTTTCAGGGTGTCGATACCGGACATGGTGAAGATGTCGCCGATCTTGCCGATGGCGTGGACCTTGCGGCCCGCGTCCTGCACCCAGTTGGTCAGCACAGGGGCTGGCGGGGTGATGGCATAATCGCGGCGGTTGGTGGTGCGGGTGAAGCCTTCTTCTGCCGAGCCGATGAAGGGGCGCGCAATGACCCGGCCCACCTTCATCGCGTGCAGCCGCGGGGCAATCGCTTTGCAGAGCTTCAGCAGGCGGTCGAGGCCGAAAGTTTCTTCATGCGCGGCAATCTGAAACACGCTGTCGGCGGAGGTGTAGCAGATCGGCTTGCCCGTCCGCGTGTGTTCGGCGCCGAGGTCGCTGATGATCACCGTGCCGGAGGCGTGGCAGTTGCCGAGAGTGCCATCGGTGCCTGCCTGCTCCGCCACAAAGGCGCTCAGATCCTCAGGGAAGGAGGGCGCCTGATCGGGGAAGTAATGCCAGTCCCAGGGCACCGGCAGGCCCGCCAGCTCCCAATGGCCTGAAGGCGTGTCCTTGCCGCGGCTGAGTTCGCGGGCACAGCCCCAGCGGCCCTGCGGTTCAGCGTCCAGCCCTGGAAACGGCACCGAGGACGCCAGCCGCATCGCAGCCCCAAGGCCAAGCCGTTCCAGGTTCGGCACATTCAGCGGGCCGCTGCGGCCCTCCTCCGCCTTGCCGGCGGCGCAGGCCTGGGCGATGTGGGCCAGCGTGTTGGCACCTAGGTCCGGCAGGTCGCCGTTGAAGAAGGTGCCGGCATCCGGCGCGCCGCCGATGCCGGCGGAATCCATCACCACAAGGAAGGCACGGGGCATCAGCAGATCCTTTCGTGAACCAGCGGCGGCAGGGACCGGGGCGCCTCGCCGATGGAGATTGCCGCGAGAAAGGCCGCCTCCGCCGTCTCTGCCGCATCATCGCTGGCCGCGTGGATGCGGGCAAGGGTGTCCCCTGCCCCGACCTGCTGGCCCAGGCGGACAATGTCCGAAATCCCGACGCCCGGGTGGATGCGGTCGCTTTCCACCATGCGGCCGCCGCCTAGGGCGACAACCGCCAGGCCAAGCGCCTCGCCGTTCATGGCCGTGATATGCCCGGCTGCGGGGGCCGTGATCTCGCGGACAACTTCGGCGCCGGTCAGATGGTCCTGCCAGCGGCCGGCAAAATCCGCCGGCCCGCCCAGGGCGGTGATCATCCGGGCAAAGCGGTCAGCCGCGCGGCCGTCTGCAAGGGTCGCGGCAATCTTGGCCGCGCCCTCCGCCGCATCTGCGGCGAGGCCCGCGTGGGACAGCAGCTCGCCGCCCAGGATTGCGGTGATCTCTGCCAGCGGGCCAGACTCACCGCCGGTTAGCACCCGCATCACCTCCGCCACCTCCAGCGCGTTGCCAAGCGCGGGCGCCAGCGGCTGGTTCATGTCGGTGATCAGCGCCGAGGTCTTGCAGCCGGCCGCATTGGCCGTGTCACAGAGGGATTGCGCCAGCGCGCGGGCGTCGTCCGCGGTTTTCATGAAGGCGCCGGAGCCGATCTTGACGTCCAGCACCAGCGCATCCGGGGACGCGGCCAGTTTCTTGGACAGGATCGAGGCGGTGATCAGGTCGAGGCTTTCCACCGTGGCGGTCACATCGCGGATGGCATAGAGCCGTTTGTCCGCAGGCGCGATCTGGGCGGTAGCGCCAACAATGGCGCAGCCGACGTCCTGCATCATGCCCCGCAGATGGTCTTCGCTGACGTTGATGGAGACGCCGGGAATGGCTTCCAGCTTGTCCAGCGTGCCGCCGGTATGGCCCAGCCCGCGGCCCGAAATCATCGGCACATAGGCACCGCAAGCCGCCAGCGCAGGCGCCAGCAGCAGCGAGACGCAATCGCCCACGCCGCCGGTGGAATGCTTGTCCAGCACCGGGCCGTCCAGATCCCACCTCAGCACATCGCCGGTGTCGCGCATCGCCAGGGTCAGCGCGCGGCGGCCCTCGACGCTGAGGCCCTGCAGGCAGACGGCCATGGCAAAGGCCCCGGCCTGCGCGTCCGAAACCGCGCCGCTGGCCAGGCCATCGGCAAACCAGCGCAGATCCGCTTCGCCGGGGGTTTCGCCGCGCCGGAGCTTTGCATTGATGGCGCGGGCGTCCATCACTTGCGCTCCAAATGGTCCGTGTCAAAGGCGCCCGGCAGCAGGTCGCCGACGGTGGATTCCCGTTCGGCGCCATCGGTGGTGGCCATGGTCACCTTTACGTCATTGCCGGCGAATTCCTTGATCTTCTGGCGGCAGCCGCCGCAGGGCGGAATTGGCGACGGGCAATCGGCGATCACATAGACCTCGGCCAGTTCTGTCTCGCCCGCGGCCACCATCGCGGCGATGGCGCCCGCCTCAGCACAGGTGCCTTCCGGATAGGCCACGTTTTCGACGTTGCAGCCCACATAGATCTGGCCGGAGGCAGAGCGCACGGCAGCGCCGACCTTGAATTTGGAATAAGGCGCGTGGGCGTTTTCCCGGACCGCGGCGGCGGCGTTTCTGAGGCTCATGGCGATTCCCCGTTTTTTGATCATCTGGTCAAGATGCCGCAGGATAGCGGAAACGGCCCCGGGAGCGAAAGCCCCCGGGTGAGGTTCCGTCACTGCCCCAGCCTGGTATTGAACACGCCGGGCAGGGTCACCTCCAGCAGTTCAACGTCCTGCGACGGTTCACTGAGGCGGGTCTTCATGCCGGGCGGGATGACAAAGGCGTCGCCCTGTTCCAGCCGGTAGGGTTCACGGCCTTCACCCTCCAGCGTGACCGTGCCGTTCATCACAAAGGTGAAATGGATGTCGGTGTCATGCGCGGCCCATTGCGGCTCACCCTCGCCCCGGCGCACCACCTGCACGCCGGCAACGCCCTTTGTGTTCTCGGCAATCGTGGTGTCGCGGCAGATGTAGCCCGGCAGCCGGAACGGCATCCATTCGGCACCTTCGGCCTTGTTGAAGACAAAGCGCTGCCCCTGCCATTCCCGTTCGGGACGAAAGTGCGGCGTCGGCAAGGTCATCTCGTGGTCGATCTCGGTCACATGCTCAGCCGGGACGCCGATCTCGATCACCTGCACATTGTCGCTGGCCTCCAGCACCCGGTGGCGGATTTCCGGCGGCTGGATGAAGCAGTCGCCCGCCGTCAGCCGCATCTTCTCGCCCTGATCCTCATAGACCACATCGACCCAGCCGTGGATGCAGAAGATCAGCTGGAAACCGACGCGGTGGAAATGCACCATGTCCGGCACCGGGCCGCCGTCGGGAATGCGGATGTGGCTGGCGATGATCGAACCGCCCAACCGGTCCGGCACCAGATCCCGGTAGTGCATGCCCGCCCGCCCGATGATCCAGGGCGCCTGGTCCTTGAGGCGGCGGACCACGAAACTGTGCACCGTTTCCGGCATCACCATCGGCGGGTGGCGCTCCTCGATCTCCACCTTGGTGCCGTTGGGCGCGGTCAGGCGGCGCTGGCCTTCGGCAAATCCATCAGGATCTTCAGTCAGAATGCGGATTGTGCCGGGGCTTTCCTGCGCCCCCTTTTCGATGCGCAGCCGCAGCCCGTGGCCGGAAAACACCGCGGTGCGCGGATCATCCGCCGGATAGATCATATCCATTTTCATGCCCAAAACCTTGGTGTAAAACGGAATATCGTCGCGCAGCTCCTGCGTGGGCAGGCGGATTTCGGCGATTGTGCCGCTCATTTTTCACTCCCTTTTCATTTGCCCGGAACTGTGGCCGCAGGGCAGGCTTTATGCAAGAAGCCGCCGCCGGGCCGCCGCCGCGCCCAATTGCGTCAGTTTGCGCTAGGTTTCCGGCAGGAAAAATGGTTTAACACTAAACAATACGATTTTCGAGGAGCGCCAGATGTCCGATTCACAGAACCTGCGCCAAGCCGCACTCAACTATCACGAGTTCCCCCGTCCCGGTAAGCTGGAGATCCGCGCGACCAAGCCGATGGCCAACGGGCGCGATCTGGCGCGCGCCTATTCCCCCGGCGTTGCCGAAGCCTGCACCGAGATCCAGGCGGATGCGGCCAACGCGGCCCGCTACACCTCGCGCGGGAACCTGGTGGCGGTGGTGTCGAACGGCTCGGCGGTTCTGGGCCTGGGCAACATCGGCGCGCTGGCCTCCAAGCCGGTGATGGAGGGCAAGGCGGTCCTGTTCAAGAATTTCGCAGGGATCGACTGTTTCGATATCGAGGTGAACGAAAGCGATCCGGAGAAGCTGGCCGATATCGTCTGCGCGCTGGAGCCGACGTTCGGCGCGATCAACCTCGAAGACATCAAGGCGCCGGACTGCTTTGTGGTCGAGAAACTGTGCCGCGAGCGGATGAACATTCCCGTCTTCCACGACGACCAGCACGGCACCGCGATTGTGGTGGGGGCTGCGGCCAAGAACGCGCTGCATGTGGCGGGCAAGAAGTTCGAGGAGATCAAGATCGTTTCCACCGGCGGCGGCGCGGCGGGGATTGCTTGCCTCAACATGCTGGTGAAGCTGGGCGTGAAGCGGGAAAACATCTGGCTGTGCGATATTCACGGGCTGGTCTACGAGGGCCGCGAAGAGGACATGAACCCGCAGAAGGCGGCCTTTGCCCAGGCCTCGGACAAGCGCACGCTGGACGAGGTGATGGACGGTGCGGACCTGTTCCTGGGCCTCTCTGGCCCGAACGTGCTGCAGCCGGAAATGGTCGCCAAGATGGCCAAGCGCCCGATCATCTTTGCGCTCGCCAACCCGACGCCGGAGATCATGCCTGAGGCCGCGCGCAAGGTGGCGCCGGATGCGATCATCGCCACCGGCCGCAGCGATTTTCCCAACCAGGTCAACAACGTGCTGTGCTTCCCCTTCATCTTCCGCGGGGCGCTGGATGTGGGGGCCACCGAAATCAATGACGAGATGCAGATTGCTTGCGTCGACGGCATCGCCGAACTGGCCCGCGCCACCACCAGCGCCGAGGCCGCGGCGGCCTACAAGGGCGAACAGCTGAATTTCGGCGCCGATTACCTGATCCCGAAACCGTTTGACCCGCGGCTGGTGGCGGTTGTGTCCTCCGCCGTGGCCAAGGCTGCAATGGAAAGCGGCGTGGCGACGCGCCCGATCGAAGATATCACTGCCTATAAGCAGAAGCTGAACCAGACGGTGTTCAAATCCGCCCTGCTGATGCGGCCGGTGTTCGAGGCCGCCCGCGCCGCCGCCCGCCGCATTGTCTTTGCCGAGGGCGAGGACGAGCGGGTGCTGCGCGCGGCGCAGGCGATCCTGGAGGAAACCACCGAAACCCCGATCCTGATCGGCCGCCCCGAGGTAATCGAGCGCCGCTGCGAAAAGCTGGGGCTGGACGTCCGCCCGGGCCGGGATTTCCAGTTGGTGAACCCGGAAAACGATCCGCGCTATTACGATTACTGGAACAGCTATCACAAGGTGATGCAGCGCCGCGGGGTGACGCCGGATCTGGCCAAGGCGATCATGCGCACCAACACCACCGCCATCGGCGCCATCATGGTGCACCGCGGCGAGGCCGACAGCCTGCTGTGCGGCACCTTCGGCGAGTACCGCTGGCACCTGAATTACGTGCAGCAGGTTCTGGGCGGCGGCACCTATTCGCCGCACGGGGCGCTGTCGATGATGATCCTGGAAGACGGCCCGCTGTTCATTGCCGACACCCATGTGCATGTGGAGCCGACCCCGGAACAGATCGCGGAAACCGTGATCGGCGCCGCCCGCCATGTGCGCCGCTTCGGCCTCGCGCCGAAGATCGCGCTGTGCTCGCAGTCGCAGTTCGGCAATATCTCCTGCGACACCGGCAGCCGGCTGCGCGCCGCCATCGAAATCCTCGACGATAAGCGCCGCGATTTCGTTTACGAGGGCGAGATGAACATCGACACCGCTTTGGACCCGGAGCTGCGCGAGCGGATCTTCCCCAATTCGCGGCTGGAGGGGGCCGCTAACGTGCTGATCTTTGCCCATGCCGATGCGGCTTCGGGTGTGCGCAACATCCTCAAGATGCGGGCCGGCGGGCTGGAGGTCGGGCCGATCCTGATGGGCATGGGCAACCGCGCCCATATCGTGTCGCCCTCGATCACGGCACGGGGCCTTTTGAACATGGCCGCCATTGCCGGCACCCCGGTCGCGCACTACGGTTAACTGCGCGGCCCCGTTCGCCGGCCGCCCAATCAGGGAGGCCGGAGATGAGAGGGCATTGCCACTGCGGCGCGGTGCATTGGGAGAGCCAGGCCGAGGCGGCCTGGAGCTGCTACTGTCACTGCGCCGACTGCCGCCGCGTATGCGCAGCACCTGTCACCGCGTTCTTCGGGCTGCCGCATGAGGCGGTCGACTGGTCCGGTGCAGCGCCGAGCGTCTACAACTCTTCTGAAGGCGTCGAACGGCTGTTCTGCGGCACCTGCGGCACCCAGATGGCCTACCGCACCAGCCGCGATCCGGTGAACATTCACCTTTACACGGCAACGCTGGAAAGCCCGGGCGCCGTGCCGCCCAGGTTCCATGTGTTCCATTCCGATCATGTGAGCTGGCTGGAGCTGAAAGACAGCCTGCCGCGCTATGCCAAATCCTCCAGCGGGTGATTCCCTGCAGCAGCTTCGCGCGCGCAGCAGCTGGGTTTGCAAGTTTGCAAACTTTCTGCGCCTTTCCGGATTATTCTGCAGCAAACACGGGTTTGCAAAGCACGCCGGGTGCAAACCGGCCAGGGGTTGTAAATCCGGTAAAACATCTGCGTGAATCCGGGCAGATCCTGTAAATTCATTGACGAACCTTGCGTGCGGAAACGGCAAAACTTGCCCGCTCCCCGGTTCCTCGCCTACGCAGATGGAAGGAGGAGATAGACACCATGGGATATCAGGACATTTACGCCACTTGGAAACAGGATCCGGAAGGTTTCTGGATGGAGGCCGCCAAGGGCATCAGCTGGGACGAGGCCCCGAAGCAGGCGCTGTTTGACAAAGGTGAGGGGCTTTACGAGTGGTTTGCCGATGCCAAGGTGAACACCTGCTACAACGCCGTCGACCGCCATGTCGAAGAAGGCCGCGGCGAGCAGACCGCGATCATCTATGACAGCCCGGTCACCCATACCAAGCGTGAAATCTCCTATGTCGAGCTCAGGAACCGGGTTGCCACCCTGGCCGGCGCGCTGCGCGCCAAGGGCGTGGAGAAAGGCGACCGCGTCATCCTCTATATGCCGATGATCCCGGAAGCGCTGGAGGCGATGCTGGCCTGCTCCCGCATTGGCGCGGTGCATTCGGTGGTGTTCGGCGGCTTTGCGTCCAACGAGCTGGCAGTGCGGATCGACGATGCCAAGCCCAAGGCGATCATCGCCGCCTCCTGCGGCATCGAGCCGGGCCGGATCGTGCATTACAAGCCGCTCTTGGACGGCGCCATCGACCTGGCCGCGCACAAGCCTGATTTCTGCGTGATCTTCCAGCGCGAGCAGGAAGTGGCGGAGCTGGTTCCGGGCCGTGACGTGAACTGGCACGGCTTCCAGTACGGCGTGGAGCCGGCCGAATGCGTCCCGGTCGAGGGCAACCACCCCTCCTACATCCTCTATACCTCCGGCACCACCGGCCAGCCCAAGGGGGTGATCCGCCACACCGCAGGCCAGCTGGTGGCGCTCAATTGGACCATGAAGAACATCTACAACGTCGACCCTGGCGACGTGTTCTGGGCGGCGTCCGATGTGGGCTGGGTCGTGGGCCACAGCTATATCTGCTACGGGCCGCTTATTCACGGCAACACCACCATCGTGTTCGAAGGCAAGCCCGTGGGCACGCCCGATGCGGGCACCTTCTGGCGGGTAATTTCCGAGCATAAGGTCAAGAGCTTCTTCACCGCCCCCACCGCCTTCCGCGCGGTGAAGCGCGAGGACCCGAAGGGTGAATACGTCGGAAAATACGACCTCAGCTGCCTCAAGCAGGTCTATCTGGCCGGCGAGCGTGCGGACCCCGACACCATCACCTGGGCGCAGGAGCAGCTGAAAGTGCCGGTGATTGACCACTGGTGGCAGACGGAGACCGGCTGGTCGATTGCCGCGAACCCGCTGGGGATCGAGGAACTGCCGGTCAAGCTCGGCTCCCCTGCCGTGCCGATGCCGGGCTATGAAGTCGATATTCTGGATGAAGGCGGCAACCCGGTGGCGCCGGGCGAGCTGGGCGCGATTGCGGTGAAACTGCCGCTGCCGCCGGGCACCCTGCCGACCCTGTGGAATGCCGAGGACCGCTTCAAGAAAAGCTACCTGACCACCTTCCCCGGCTACTATGAGACCGGCGATGCCGGCATGAAGGACGAGGACGGCTACCTCTACATCATGGCGCGCACCGATGACGTGATCAACGTGGCGGGCCACCGCCTGTCGACCGGCGCCATGGAAGAAGTGCTGGCAGGCCACCCGGATGTCGCTGAATGCGCCGTGATCGGCGTGACCGACAGCCTCAAGGGCCAAATGCCGGTGGGCTTCCTCTGCCTCAACGCCGGGGCGGACCGCGACAGCGCGGAAGTGGTGTCCGAAGTTGTCAAACTGGTGCGCGAGAAGATCGGCCCGGTGGCGGCCTTCAAGCTGGCGGTGGTGGTGGACCGGCTGCCCAAGACCCGCTCCGGCAAGATCCTGCGCGGCACCATGGTCAACATCGCCGATGGCACCCCGTGGAAAATGCCCGCGACCATCGACGATCCGGCGATCCTGGACGAGATCACCGCGGCGCTGCAGACCATCGGCTACGCCAAGAGCTGAGGAATTCCTCAACAGGAAATTTGGAGAAACCGGGCGGTCCTGCCGCCCGGTTTCCCTTGCAACTCTGCCCTGCCCGCCTAGGCTGCGGACCCAGGGAGAAGAGCAGATGGCAAAGAATGACCTATGGCGCCTGAGCGCAACTGAACTGACCGCCCTGACCCGCGCAGGCGATGTCCGCGCAGAAGACGCGGTGCAGGCCTCAATTGACCGGATGAAGGCGGTGAACCCGGCCCTGAATGCGGTGGTCGAGGACCTGAGCAGCGAGGCGCTGGAACGTGCCTGCGCCTTGGACAAGGCACGCGCAAACGGCGCGCAGCCCGGTCCGCTGCACGGAGTGCCGGTCACCATCAAGATCAATGTGGATCAGAAGGGCCACGCCACCTCCAACGGGGTGACGGCACTGAAGGACCTGATCGCCCCGGCGGACGCGCCCGTGGTCGAGAATCTGCACAAGGCCGGCGCGGTGGTGATCGGACGCACCAACACGCCGGAGTTCTCCTTTCGCGCCGACACCGACAACCCGCTGTTTGGACGCACTCATAACCCCTGGGGGCGGCACATTTCCCCTGGCGGCTCCTCCGGCGGTGCCGGGGCCGCGGTGATGGCCGGGATCGGCGCGCTGGCACATGGCAACGACATCGGCGGCAGTTTGCGCTTTCCCGCCGCCGCCAATGGCGCCGTCACGGTCAAGCCGGGCCTGGGCCGGGTCCCTGCCTGGAACCCCAGCCAGACGGCGGAGCGCGGCCTGCTGGCGCAGCTGATGTCGGTGCAGGGGCTGATCACCCGTGCCGCCGAAGACCTGCACCTGTCGATGCCCTCCCTGATTGCCGCGGATCCGCGCGACCCCTTCCACGTGCCGATACCCTGGCGCGGCGCGGCGCTGGATGGTCCCATCAAGGTCGCCTTCACGAAAAACACCCATGGCTATGAGCTGCACCCGGAGGTCGAGGCGGCGCTGGACTTTGCCCGCGATGCGCTCAGCGATGCGGGCTATCAGGTTGAAGAAGTGGAGCCTCCATGCGTGTTTGACGCCGGGCGCACCGGCTACCGCGCGCTGATGGGCGAGATCTATGCGCTGATGAAGCAGGATGTGGACGCGGCCGGTTCGCAGACTGTGCGGGATATCTTTGCCGTCTACTTTCAGGAGTTTCCGCCCTTTGCCGGGCAGGAATTGCTGCAGATGATGGCCAAGCGGACCCATTACGCGCGGCAATGGTCGCTGTTTCTGCAGGACTACCCGCTGGTGCTGTCGCCCTTCCTGCCGCAGCCCTTCTTCCGCCCCGACCGCGACACAGAAGGCGCGGAAGGCGTGCATGAGGTGCTGGGCTGCGCGGTCTATTCCTATGCGATGAACTTCCTTGGCCTGCCCGCGGCCTCCGTGCCGGCCCGGCTGGCAGAGCTGCCCGGCGGCCCGCAGCCGATCAACGTGCAGATCGCAGCCCGCCGCTGGCGCGAGGATCTGGCGGTGGACGCCTGCGCCGCGATCGAGGCCCGCGCCGGCCGCATGTGCCTGCCGCTGTGGGAAAAAATGCAGGCGGCCTCCGCCTGAAACCAGCGGCCTGGCGAGGCACCGCGCGCCGCGTGAAAGATCTGGGGGCTTTGCCGGGTTTGGCAGCGGCCGGCGGCTCTCGCCAGGAGTGATGCAAACGGCCGCCGCCTGCCGCCTCTCAGAGCGCCGGACAGCAATCAGACAGCGGTGAGCGGACACTCCCCTGGCTGGGCATCCGCGTAAAGCGAGAGCCCGCCGCCAAGGGGGCCTGCGGCCGCACGCCCCCTGCCGGTTTCGGGCGGACCGGCTCGTTGCGAGAGCAACGCCACGCGCGGCTTCTCCAGCATTTTCAGACGCCGCACGGCACGCATGCGCCGGCCGCCTCGGCTGACGGGCGCTTGCTCCGCACTGCACGACAAGATGAAGGCAATGGCGAAAGGCACAGAAGACAGGCCAGCACGCCGGGCCTGTCACACAGGCAAGCCCTACGGCCCGTCTCACAGTCCAGGATCCGGATGCACGGGAGGCAGATCTAAGGTCCCGGGGAACGGTGTGAACCGCCCCCGGGGAACTTCCATACCCAGACAACTCGCTAAATACAGCGCCCCTCCCGCCATAACAGGCGGACCCGGCTTCGGGCGCAGGCTCCGTGGGCGTTACCGGCTGCAAACAAGGTCACTAATTAATCGAAACACGCCGGTACGGCACTGTGGTGCGCCAGCCCTGCGGCAGACGCCATCCACATCTGCCTGTGGAAAAGCATCGCATGGAATCGTTACCGGGAAGTTCACAAACTCGTGAATCTTCCGTTAAACGGTCAAGTGAACTGCTCGGAAATCAGCCTTTCTTCCAGCCCATGGCCGGGGTCGAACAGGATTTTGTGGCGGATCTGCGGATTGATGCGGATTTCGACCCAGTCGATATCGGCCACCGAAATCGAATCCGCATCGGCCATCACCGGGCGCTTGGCCGCCTCCAGCACGTCAAAGCGCACCATCGCGTTGCTGGGCAAAAGCGCCCCGCGCCAGCGCCGCGGACGAAAGGCGGCAATCGCAGTCAGCGCCAGCACGTCGGCGCCGATCGGCAGGATCGGCCCGTGCGCCGAATAGTTATAGGCGGTGGAACCCGCCGGGGTGGAGACCAGCGCACCATCGCAGACCAGCTCCTCCATCCGCACCCGGCCGTCCACCGACACCCTGAGCCGCGCGGCCTGCGGACCTGCCCGCAGCAGCGACACCTCGTTGATGGCGAGCGCCTTGTGGACCTCGCCGCGGCGGTCCATCGCGGTCATCGACAGCGGGTTGATGATCTCCTGCACGGCGTCGCCAAGCCTCTCGATCAGCCCGTCCTCGCGGTATTCATTCATCAGAAAGCCAACGGTGCCGCGGTTCATGCCGTAAACCGGCGCCGGATTGTCCACCATGGTGTGCAGGGTGCTCAGCATGAAACCGTCACCGCCAAGCGCAACGATGATGTCAGCCTCTTCGGGGGGAACATGGCCATAGCGGCGGGCCAGTTTGTCGAGGGCTTCCTGGGCAACCTCCGCTTCGCTGGCCAGAAAGGCGATACTCAAACCCATCAAATCTGTTTCCGGTATTAGGCAACTGGTTCCGAAACAATCACAGCTTTCCGCCAAAGGCCATAGTTGCCGTTCTGTCGCAGGGAAATGTCGCTTTACAGGCTTCCTGCGCAAAGATGTTTCCGATAGGAAATCGCTCAGTTCTGACCCCTACTCCAACGGAGCCACCATGACTGAAGCGACCCGTGACCCCGGCTTTTTCACCCAGCCCCTCGCCGAGCGCGATCCTGAGCTTTTTAGCGCGATCACGGCCGAGCTGGGCCGCCAGCGCGACGAGATCGAGC